>VFQQ010000576.1_pt1 | contig 68649 bp, 60 predicted proteins | sample 3512341 | NCBI WGS metagenome assembly VFQQ01 (sample SAMN10412373, study PRJNA504923) | tailings metagenome | isolation source: Relicate 2 Philex TSF1 revegetated site | place: Philippines: Tuba, Benguet | collected 2017-08-29
GCCGTCATCGACATAGACGATCTCGAACGACTCTTTGCCGCGCAAAGCCGCGACGATTTCGTCGATCAGGGGGCGGACATTCTCCGCCTCGTCCTTCACGGGAACGACAACACTCAGTTCGAGAGACGCGGATACGCTTTGGCTCTGCATGGCATGTATATTATAGAGCGGCGCAGCAGGCGGCCGCCGCGCCTTATAGGCGTCCGCCCCCTTGGGGTGCAAACCGCGCGGATTGGGCGCGGCCAGAAGCCAGAGAGAGGCTGAAAAGCGCGTCACTGCATGTCATCCCGTGGTTTGGCCCTCGCGCTGTTCGCGCTCTATGCCCTGATCTTCCTGGCGCCCGGCTTTTTCACCATGCCGCCGCTGGACCGCGACGAGGCGCGCTTCGCCCAGGCGACCAAGCAGATGCTGGAGACCGGCGATCCGGTCGAAATCCGCTTCCAGGACGAGGCCCGCAACAAGAAGCCGGTTGGCATCTACTGGATGCAGGCGGCCAGCGCCTCGGCCTTTGGCGGCGCTGAAGCCGCCCCGATCTGGGCCTATCGCATCCCCTCGGCGCTGGGCGCGATCCTCACCGTCTGGTTCACCTGGCTGGCTGGCGCGGCCCTGATCGGCCGCCGCGCTGCGGCGATCGGCGCGGCGCTGCTCGCCATTTCCATGCTGATGGTCGCCGAAGGCCATATCGCCAAGACCGATGCGATGCAGGTCGCCTGCATCACCGCCATGATGGCCGGCCTTGCCCGCGCCTTCATGCGCTTCAAGGAAGACCCGGCGCTGCCGCCGCGCTGGAGCGACGTGCTGCTGGTCTGGGTAGGCCTCGGCCTCGCCGCGCTCATCAAGGGGCCGGTCGGGTTGATGGTCGGCGGCGGCGCGGTGGTGCTGCTCTGGCTGCTCGGCGGCGGCATCAAATGGATGCGCAATACGCGCCCCGGCATCGGCTTTCTCATTGCGCTCGCCGTCTTCTCGCCCTGGGCCATCGCCATCACGATCCAGACCGGCGGCCAGTTCTGGTACGACGCGATCTGGGGCGACATGCTCTCCAAGGTCGTTGGCGCACAGGAAAAACATTCGGGCTTCCCCGGCTATTACCTGTTGCTCGTCACGCTGACGCTCTTCCCCGGCTCGCTGCTGCTCCTCCCCGCCGCTTGGCGTGCGGTGCAGATGCGCAAAATGCCCTGGGCAATGTTCCTGATCGCCTGGGTCGTGCCGGCCTGGATCATCTTCGAACTGCTGCCGACGAAGCTGCCGCACTACACCCTGCCCTGCTATCCCGCGCTGGCCCTCGCCATCGGCGCGTTCCTGAACGCCCGCCTGTCGAACGAGCCGGACACGACGCCGCGCTGGACCGGCTACGCCAACCTCGCGCTCTGGGCGATTTTCGCGCTGGCGCTTGCCGCCATCTACACCGCCGCCCCGAACTACTACTCCGGCGCCGGCGGCGCGGGCGCCTTCGACATCCTTCTGACCCTGATCGTCCTCGCTGCTGCCGCGGCGCTCGCCGCCATCACACTCAGCCAGACCTGGCGGCTGTTCCTGCCAGCCGCCGCCGTGCTCGCCGCCATCGCCTATGCGGGACTCTTCGAGCGCACCTTTGCCGCCACGCAGGATCTCCATGTCAGCCCGCGCATCGCCGAGCTGGTCCGCACGCGGGGCGACTGGACGCCGGGCGCGCCGATCGTTTCGACCGGCTATCACGAGCCGAGCCTTGTCTTCCTGACCGAAACCGGCATCGAACTCGCCACGGACGGCGAGGCGGCCGCCGATTTTCTGGCGGATCATCGGGACGGCGTCGCGCTGGTCGAAGAACGCCAGATCGACGGCTTCCTGCGCCGCGCCGCGCAGAAGGGCCTGAAGCCGGAGCGCAAATGGACGCTGAACGGCTTCAACTATTCGCGCGGCCAGCCGGTGAAGATCTCGATCTACCGGGTCCGGGACTGATGCCGGGACTAATGACCGACAATCTCGACCGCGCCTGGCGCTGGACGCTGGTCATTGCGGTGGCGGTGACGGCGCTGAGGGTGCTGGTCCTGGGTCTCACCGACCTCAATCTCGGGCCTGACGAGGCGCAATACTGGTGGTGGTCGCGCGAATTCGCCGCCGGATACTTCTCCAAACCGCCGATGATCGCCTGGCTGATCGCCGGGACGACGGCCGTCTGCGGCGATGGCGAGGCCTGCGTCCGCGCCGCCTCGCCGCTGCTCTATGGCCTCGCCAGCCTCTTCGTCTTCGGTGCGGCGCGGGTCTTCTACGGCGTCCGGGCGGCGTTCTGGTCGGCGCTGTTTTTCCTCGTCCTCCCCGGCATCTCGCTCTCCTCGGCGCTCATCACCACCGACGTGCCGCTGCTCTGCTTCTGGGCGATGGCGACGTACGGCCTCGCGATCCTGCTCTCACGCCCGGCGGAAGAAGGCCGCGCGACTGCCATGCTGACCGGCGGCGCCATCGGCCTCGCCATGCTGTCGAAATATGCCGGGGCCTATTTCCTGCTCGGCCTCGCCATCGCCGCGCTGTTCGACAAGCGGGTCCGCGCTCATGTTCTGGGCATCAACGGCGCGCTGATCCTTGGCGGCACGCTGGTCGTGTTCTTCCCCAACATCGTCTGGAACCTGGAGCACGGCTTCGCGACGGTCGGCCACACCGCCTACAATGCCGGCCTGTCGCAGCAGAAACTCTTCAACTTCGACCGCCTCGCCGAGTTCTTCGGGGCGCAGTTCATCGTTTTCCACCCGATCCTGATGGGCGTCATCCTCGCCGGGCTGATCGTCGGCCTGCGCCGCCAGCGTTGGCCCTATGTGAAACCCGATGACATCGTCCTCCTCTGCGTCAGCCTGCCGGTGATCGCCGTCGGCCTCGGCATCGGCTTCCTGTCGAAGGCGAACGCCAACTGGGCGGCCCCGGCCTTTGTCGGCCTTTCCATCGTCGCGACGGTCTGGCTGCTGCGCGTCGAGGCAAGGCGCTGGATGATCGCGACCCTCGCGGTCTCTGTCGTGGTCGCCGCCGGCCTCTACACCGCCGCGCTCTCGCCCCGCTTCATCGACATGATCGGCCAGAGCAACGCGTTCAAACTGTTGCGCGGATGGAACACTCAGGGTCCGACGATTGTCCGCGCTGCACGCGAAGGCGGGTTTGAAGCCATCGTCGCCGAGGACCGCGAGGACATGGCCTCGCTGCTCTACTACACGCGCGACAGCGGGCTGCCGCTTTACATGTGGACGCCGGACCCCACCCACCCGACCGACCACTTCCAGATGTCGCGCGCCTATGCCGGAACACCGGATCGCGTGCTTTTCATTACGCGTCGTGACGATTCATCGGATGTGACGGCGCGCTTCGCGGCATCGCAGGAGATCGAAATCTCGTCCATCCGCATCGGCGCGAAGCGGGGCGAGCCGGTCTTCCGCACCTTCCACCTGATCGACGCGTCAGGCTTTAAGGCGGACTGAACCTGCTCTGAACGGACTGAAGTCCTGTTGCCAACATGACTTGAACTTCACCGGGTTCGACGAGTCATTTTGTTGACGACGTAAAAACTTCGCGTAGTGTCGAATCGCTATTTGGATTCGTGTGAGGGGACAAAGACGTCTAACGGCGTCGCGCACGAAACGGCACGAACGACACGCTGGTCACACATGACGGCACATACGATCTTCGACGCCTCGCGGCGCAAACAAGATCGCTCCTCTCAGACCTCTCCTGAAACCGCTATCGACTCCGTCCGTCCCAAAAAGACGGCACGCGGTTCGGTCGCGCTGCTCGGGCCTGCACCGGCGGCGATCTCGGCGCCCTCGCCGGTCGCCATGCGCCGGATCAACCGTTTCCCCATCGGCCCGGCCTCGCGCGCCTTCAAGGAGCGCTTCTATGCGGACGCGACGCAGGACGACTGGAACGACTGGCGCTGGCAGTCGCGCCACCGCATCCGCTCGCTGGCCGAGCTGGAGCGCATCTTCAAGCTGTCGGATGACGAGCGGACCGCCGCCGCGCACCACACCGGTTCGCTGCCCGTCGGGATCACGCCTTATTACGCCTCGCTCATGGGCCTTGAAGACCCGATGGAGCCGCTGCGCCGCACCCACATCATGGTCGGCCAGGAATTCCTGAAGATGCCGGGCGAGGAAGATGACCCGCTCGGCGAAGACCACGACATGGCGACGCCGGGCCTCGTCCACCGCTATCCGGACCGGGTTCTGTTCCTGACGACCGGCTTCTGCGCCACCTACTGCCGCTATTGCACACGCAGCCGCATGGTCGGCAATGCGGGCGGCGAGTACCATTTCTCCACCGCCGAGTGGGAAAAGGCCCTCGCCTATATCGAGGAACACACCGAGATCCGCGACGTGCTGCTCTCGGGCGGCGACCCGCTCTCGATCGGCGACGACAAGCTCGATTACCTGCTGGGGCGCCTGCGCAAGATCAAGCACATCGAGTTCGTGCGTATCGGCACCAAGATTCCGGTGGTCCTGCCCCAGCGCGTGACGCGCGACCTGATCCGCGTGCTGAAGAAGCACCATCCGCTGTGGATGAGCCTCCATTTCACCCATCCGGCCGAGTTCACCCCGGAAGTGACCGAGGCGACGGCGCGCCTCGCCGATGCGGGCATTCCGCTCGGGTCGCAGACCGTCCTGCTGAAGGACGTGAACGACGACGTCGGCGTGATGAAGAATTTGATGCACGGGCTGCTGATGCGCCGGGTGCGTCCTTATTACCTGTACCAGTGCGACCCGATCAGCGGTTCGGCGCATTTCCGCACCCCCATCGACAAGGGCGTGGAGATCATCCGGGCGCTGCGCGGCCACACGACCGGTTACGCCGTGCCGACCTTCGTGATCGACGCGCCCGGCGGCGGCGGCAAGATTCCGGTGAACCCGGATTACGTGATCGGCCGTGACGGCGACGATCTGGTCGTCACGAACTACGAGAACGGCCGCTACCGTTACACCGACCCCAACGGCAAGATCGGCTCCGACAAGCCTTTGGACCTGCCCAAAGCTGCGGAATAATGACGCGATGCTGCGCGTCGGCCTCACCTATGACCTGCGCCAGGACTATCTGGACATGGGGTTCGGCGAGGAAGAGACGGCCGAGTTCGACAGCCCCCGCACCATCGAAGGTCTGGAAACCGCGCTGACGAGCCTCGGCTTTCTTGTCGAGCGCGTCGGCCATGTGAAGAAGCTGGCCGAGAAACTGGTCGGCGGGGCGCGCTGGGATTTCGTCTTCAATATCTGCGAGGGCGTCTCGGGCCTTGGCCGCGAGGCGCAGGTGCCGTGCCTGCTGGATGCCTATGCCATCCCCTATGTATTCTCGGACCCGCTCACCACGGCGCTGACGCTCGACAAGGCGATGGCGAAGAAGGTGCTGGTCCATGACGGCGTGCCGACCGCCGATTTCGCACTGCTGACCGATGCGGCCCAGGCGAAGCATGTGAAGCTGCACTTCCCGCTCTTCGCCAAGCCCGTCGCCGAAGGGTCGGGCAAAGGAGTCGGCCCGGCCTCCAAGGCGCTGAACCTTGCCGACCTTGAGAAGGTGACGGGCGATCTCATCCGCCAGTTCCACCAGCCGGTGATCGTCGAGACCTATCTGCCGGGACGCGAGTTCACGGTCGGCATCGTCGGTGAGGGCAAGACCGCGCGGGTCATCGGCGTGATGGAAGTGATCTTCGACACCGCCGCCACCGCCAATGGCTATGGCTACGACAACAAGCAGCACTGGGAAGGCAAGATCGGCTATGAGCTGGTAACCGATCCCGAGGCGGTCGCCGCCGGTGAAGTGGCGCTGGCGGGTTGGCGGGCGCTGCGCTGCCGTGATGGCGGCCGGGCGGATGTGAAGTCCGACGCCCATGGCAATCCGCATTTCATCGAGGTGAACCCGCTCGCCGGGCTGCATCCCGATTATTCCGACCTCGTTTTCCTCTCGAACTTCGCCGGATGGCGCTATCGCGACCTGATCGAGGCGATCACCGGGGCGTTCCTCGCCCGCCATCCCGAGCTCGCCGCGCGCCACGCGAAAGAAGCGGCATGAGCCGCCGCTGTCTCATCTTCACCGCCATCGTGCCGGGTGAAGAGGAAGACCCCGCCAACTCCACCGGCGCCATCGCCGCCTCGCTGGTCGCGGTGCTGACTGAGCTCGGCTGGGAGGCGGAGCACCGCAAGTTCGACGGCAATCTCCAGACCGTGCTGGACGATTTGCGCGCGAACCCGCCCGGCTTCGTCTTCAATATGGTGGAGAGCTTCCTCACCACCGACCGGCTCGCCTTCGTGGCGACCGGCATCTACGAGGCGGCGCGCATTCCCTTCGCCGGTTCCGGAACGTTCGGGCTGATGGCCGGGACAGACAAGATCATCGCCAAGCGGCTGCTGACCGAAGCCGGCATCCCGACGCCGCACTATGCCGAAGGCCCGCACTGGGCGGGCCTCAAGGACGACCGCCCCTACATCGTCAAAGCCATCGCCGAACACGCCTCGCTGGGGCTCGACAACGACGCCGTCGTCACCGGCCGCGCCGCCGTCGAAGCCCGCGCCGCCCAGTGGGAAGGCAAGTTCGGCGGCAAGACCTTCGCCGAGGAGTTCATCACCGGACGCGAGTTCAACGTCGCGATGATCGAAACGCCGGAGGGTGGCCGCGTCCTGCCCCTCGCAGAGATGGACTTCACCGGCTTCCCGGAAGGGAAGCACCGGATCATCGACTACGCCGCCAAATGGCGCAAGGACAGCGACGAGTACAGGCACACCAACCGCCGCTTTATAGACGAAGCCGCGGAGCCCGCTTTGGCGGCCGAACTCCGCCGCATCTCGCTGAAAGTCTGGCAGATGTTCGACCTGGGCGGCTGGGCGCGGGTCGATTTCCGCATCGCGGCCGACGGCACGCCCTATGTTATCGACATCAATGTGAACCCGGACATCAGCGACGATGCCGGCCTTGCGATGGCCGCGCTTAAGGATGGCATTTCCTATCCCGAACTCATCGACGGCATCGTGAAGGCGGGCCAGCGCCGGGCGGCGGCATGAGCTTCGCGCTCCGCGACCGGCCTCTGCCGGGCGATGAGACTGCCTTGCCCGCCATCGCGACGGCCTGCGGCAATTTCAGCGACGAGGAAGTCGCGTTCGTGCCGGAGATTCTGGAGAAGCTGATCGAAGAGGGTGAGCTTCATTCCGGCTATCGCCTGCTGGTCGCGAGCGATGAGGCCGGCTCCGCTGCCTTCGCGATCTGGGGCCCGATCCCGGCGACGGACCGCCGCTATGACCTCTACTGGATCGCGACCCATCCGCGCGCTCAAGGGCGCGGCGCGGGACGGATGCTGCTGATGGAGACGGCAAAGCGCGCCCGTCTTGAGAACGCCTCTCACCTTTTCATCGAGACCGAGACTGGCGCGAACTACACAGCCGCGCACAAATTGTACGAGTCGTGCGGATTCCCGTTGATCGCCACCATCCCTGACTATTATCGCGATGGCAGGGCGAAGGCCGTCTATGGCGCGCGGCTTTAGGGGACAGACGAATGTCGGGCAGCGAATACGAACCGTTCAAACTTTCGCGCAGCTACACCTCGCGCGAAGGAACGCCGACCATCGACAGCGTCGACCTCAACGTCTTCCGCTATTCCTATTTCAGCGCGTGCCTCTCGTGCAATTTCTGCGGCCATAGCTGCTGCAACTGGGGCGTCGATATCGATGCCGAGAATGTCGAGCGCATCATGGAGCGGAAAGACGAGCTGGAAGCCTATCTCGGCACGCGCTCGGAAGACTGGTTCACCGGCGAGTGGGAGATCATCCCCGACTATCCCGGCGGCAAATCGACCCGCACCAAGGTCGTCAACGGCTCCTGCACGTTCCAGAACCGCGAGAATGGCGCGTGCAAGCTGCACTCCTTCGCGCTGGAAAAGGGCTTCGACTATCACGTCATCAAGCCGCTGATCTCGAGCCTGTTCCCGCTGACCTTCGGCGACGGCCTGCTGTGCCTCGGCGAGGAGCTGTATGAGGGCTCGCTGATCTGCCAGGGCAACGGGCCGTCCTGCTACGACGCCCAGCGCAACGAGGTGCTCTACTATTTCGGGCCGGAGCTGGTGGCCGAGCTGGACGCCATCCGCGACGGGTTGCCGGCGAAGGCTGCGGCCTAGTTCCCCACTCCTCATGGCCGGGCTTGACCCGGCCATCCATGCCGACAGCTGCGCGATCCTCTGGATGGCCGCCTCAAGGGCGGCCATGAGGAATGTGTCAGACGCTCTGGATTCTTTGCTTCTGCAGGCCGAGCTGCCGCTCGCGCCAGGCGATGACGAGGCCTGAGCTGACCACGATCACCGCGCCGACCCAGACGGTCCAGTCCGGCCACTGATCGAAGATGATGACGCCCAGCGTCACCGCCCAGATGAGGCCCAGATAATCGAACGGTCCGAGCAGCGAGGGCTGCGCGCGGGCATAGGCGAAGGTGTTGCAGACCTGCCCCAGGCCGCCGAAGACGCCGGAGGCGATGAGCAGCAGCAACCCGTTGACGTCCGGCGTCTTCCAAGCGAAGGGCAGCGTCAGGGCGCCCGCCACCGTGCAGGACAGCATGAAATAGAAGGCGATGGAGATGCCCGTCTCGGTCGCCGAGATGCGGCGGATGATGACGATCACCATGCCGGCGCAGAGCGTCGAGACCAGCATGATGAGCGCCGGGACACCGTGTTCGAAGCTGAGCTTCGGCCCGACGATCACCAGAACGCCCACGAAGCCCGCGACCACCGCCCAGGCGCGCCACGGGCCGACCGGTTCGTTCAGCAGCGTCGCCGCAAGGATGGTCGCGAAGATCGGCATCGCGAAGGAGATCGCCGTCCAGTCGGCGAGCGGCAGGTCAGCGAGCGCGATGAACGACATCGCCATCGCGGCGATGCCGAGCGTCGAGCGCGAGACATGCATCCAGGGATTTTTGGTGCGCCAGGCGTCGTTCAAATTGCCCGCCGCCCAGGCCCAGATCAGCACCGGCGGCAGCGCGAAGGCGCAGCGGAAGAAGACGACTTCGCCGACGGGATAGCCCTCGCCCGCCGCTTTGATACTGGCGGCCATGGCGGCGAAGCCCAGCGTCGCACCGATCTTGTAGAGAATGCCGGCGAAGGGCGCGTCGACGCGGCCGCCGCCGCTCATGTCGCTACCGGGTGGATCACAGCCAGCCGCGGATCTTGAAATACGCGGCCGGGATGATGGCCGAAATGATGATGAGACCCAGCGCGATCGGATAGGCCCATGGCTCCTGAAGCTCCGGCATATGCGCGAAGTTCATGCCCCAGATGCTGGCGAACAGCGTCGGCGGCAGGAACACGACAGACGACACCGAAATCACCTTGATGATCCGGTTCTGCTCCAGATTGATCATGCCGAGGATGGCATCGAGCAGGAAGGTGATCTTATTCGACAGGAAGTTGGTGTGGTCGGCCAGCGAGGCGACGTCGCGGGTGATCGTCTTGTTGTAGCTCCTGAGCTCCTTGCCGCCGGGCTTGCCCTCGAAAGTCTGGGTCAGGAAGGTCAGGATGCGCGAAAAGCCGATGAGGCTTTCGCGGACCTTGCCGATGAGATCGTTCTGGCGGCCGAGGCGCGAGAGCAGGCCCTGAAAGTCGGCATGGTCCAGCGCCTGGTTGTGGCGCGGCTTGTCGAAGCTCTCGCGGCTGAGACTGTCGACGTCCGACCCAACGCGCTCGAGAATATCGGCGGTGCGGTCGACGATGGATTCCAGAATGCCGACCAGCAGATAGTCCGCCGTCGCCCACATGCCCGGCTGGCGCTCGGCGCGCGCGGGGAAGGTGTTGAACGGCATCGGCTCGCTGTAGCGGATGGTCAGCAGGCGGTTCTTCGCCAGCACGAAGGTCACGGCGGCGGATTCGGGGTGTTCCGTCTCGGTCTTGGAGACGATCGAGGTCGTCATGAAGAGACCGCCGTCTTCGACATAGACGCGGCTGGAGGCTTCGATCTCCTCCATCTCTTCCTTCGTCGGAAGGGTGATTTCCAGCAGCGCCTCGGCCCGTCGCGCTTCCTCGGCGGTGGGAGCGTAGAGGTCGATCCACAATGCCGTATCGGGGATGACGACACCCGCCGACAGGTCCAGCTGGCGGCGCTTCAGGCAGGCGTCGGCGATCTCGAATACACGCAGCATGGCCGGCCCGCAGCAACAAGGTGGCGATAGGGCGGCTTAGTCCCGCTACGCAGCCCGGTCAACCGCTGCGAACGGCAATGACTTGGCGGTCAGCCCGGTGTTGCGTCGGAGCCGGCCTGCGCCCCCACGGCGGCCTGGATCTCGACCTTCTGGCCGGGCTGCAGGGTCTCAGCCCCACGCGTCACCACGCGGTCGCCGGCTTTGATCGCGCCGGTGACGGCGATGCGGTCGCCCGAGACGAGGCCGGTCGTCACCTGCACCAGCTCGGCGACGTCGCCCTCGCCGATCTTGAAGATGGCATGGCCATCGGCGCGCAGCAGCACGGCGTCACGCGGCACAGCGATAACCATCTGCGGCGCGGCGGTCGGGGTCGCGACCTTCACCGCCGTACCGACCAGCCAGGCCGACTCCGTCAGCGCCGCGCGCAGTTCCGCCGAACGCGAGACCTGATCGCCCACCGGCACCAGCGCACGGACGAAAGCCGTCACCGTGCCGCCGGGGCCTTCGATGGAGACCTGATCGCCTTCCTTGAGGCTCGAGACCGACGCGATGGGAATCTGCGCCACGACTTCCAGCGCGCTGGTATCCACCACGCGCGCCACGGGGCGCCCGCGCTCGATATATTCGCCCGGCTCCACCAAGCGCGCGACGACGCGGCCGGGGAATGGGGTGGTCACCTTGGCATTGGCGAGGTCGAGCGCCGCACGCTCCTGATGCACCTTCGCTTCGGCGAGATCCTGCCGCGCCATGTCGCGCTCGGACCGCGCCTGATCGAGCTTCTGGCGCGTCGCCGAGCCCTTGCCGGCAAGCGCTTCGAGACGTTCGACCTCGTTCTCGAGGAACTTCACGCGGGCTTCGAGCCGCTTCACCGCAGCCTCGGCCCGGCGCATGTCGAGCGCTAGCAGTTCCGGGTCGATCTCCGCGATCACCCCGCCCGCTTCCACGAACGAGCCGATCTCCGCCACGGTTGCCGCAACGCCGCCGATCTCGGCCGCGATCTCCGAGTCATTCCGGCTAACGACGGAGCCAGGGACGGTCACCGTCTCGGCCATCTGGCGCTCTTCGGCGGCCGCGACGACGACCAGCGGGGCGGGCGGCGGCGGAGCGCCCTCCTGCGCCTGCGAGGCGGGCAGCAGGAACGGCATGGCGGCAAGGCCAAGGACAGGAGCGAGGACGAGAGCAAGCCGGCGCTGAGTCATGGGCGTCTTCTCATTCGGCCGGCAGGGCGGCCGTGGTGGAACGGCGGAAACGGGGCAGCAGGCGCGTCATCTCGCCATGCTCGCCAAGGCGCAGCAAAGCGGGCAGGAGGATGAGGGTGAATAGCGTGGAGACCGCCATGCCGCCTGCGATGGCGGTCGCAAGTCCGCGATAGATTTCCGCGCCTTCGCCGGGCGAGAGGATCATCGGCACCATGCCAACAAGGTTGGTCATCGTGCCGGCGAGGATGGGGCGCGTGCGATACCGCACCGCCAGCGCCACGGCCTGACGCACGGGCAGGCCCTGGCGCTGGCCCTCGCGGGTCTGGTCGATCAGCAGGATCGCGTTGTTCACGACGAGGCCGATCAGGATGATGAAGCCGATCATCGCCAGCAGATCGAGCGGCGTGAAAGTGACGACATTGACGATCTGCAGCGCCGCCATGCCGCCGACCGTCGCCAGCGGCAGCGCGATGACGCAGTAGATCGCGTCCTTGATCGAACGGAACAGCACGGCCATCAGCACCGTCAGCAGTATCAGCGCGAAGCCGAAATTGCCGAGCATGGTGTTGGTCGCCTTCTGCAGACTGTCGGCGCTGCCGGAGAAGAGGATCGACCCGCCTGGCGGCATCATGGCACGGAGCTGCGGCTCGATATCGTTGCGGATGACGGTCAACGCGTCCTCCAGCGACATATCCTCGGGCGTGTTGATGTTGAGGCCGATGGAGCGGCGGCCCTCATAGCGCCAGACGGCGGGGGTGCCGGTATCTTCGCGTAAGGCCACGAGGTCGCCAAAGCTGACCGTGCCGCCGCGCCGGGTCGCGACCGGCAGGCCGGCAAGCTCGGCCATACTTTCAAAGGGTTTGGCGCGCACCAGCACGTCGACGCGCTTCTCGCCGTCGAAGAACTCGCCCGCATAGAGGCCTGAGACGAAGGCCTGCAGGATCTGCGAGGCGTCGCGCCGGGTCATGCCGGTTTCCAGCAGGCGCTGATCGTTGGGCGTCGCGACGATTTCGGGCTGCTGCACCGAGAGGTCGGGATTGGGATTGCCGAAGGCGCCGGGGAGGAGTTGCGGGATCAGCTCCTGCGCCTTCTGAACGGCGGGAGTGAGCTGCGCCGGATCGGGCGCCTGCAGCACGAGCTGGATGCCGCCGCCGCCGCCGAAGCCGCCGAACAGGAAGCCCTGCTGCGAGAAGACGAAGGTGTCGGGAAAGCCTTTCAGGATCTCGTCCTTGATGATCTTGCCCATCTCCTGCAGGCGCGAGTCATCCTGAACGCGGACGCCGATATTGAGGCCGCCATTGCCGGTGAAGACATAGTAGTTGAGCAGCTGCGGCTGCTTCTCGCCGGTCATGTAGGGCTGCAGGCGGGCGATGATGGGCTTCGCGATTTCCTCGTGCACCGTCTCGATCGAGGTGCCCTGCGGCAGGCCGACATAGGAGTCGATCGCATCGCGCCGCACCGACGGCAGATAGTGAAGGTCGGGCAGCAGGATCCAGGTACCGGCCATCGACAGCGCGACGAGGCCGCCGATGACGCCGAAGCGGCGGACGGGTGAGTCGGTCAGGCGTGTCACGATCGCAGCCGAGCGGCTGGAGTCGCCCTCGCCTGCCATCGACGAGGTCTCGGGCAGGAAGTGGCGCACCAGCAGCGGGATGATCGTCACCGCCGCGATCAGCGAGACGGTCACCGCGACCGCGATGGTCAGCGACAGGTCGGCGAAGAGCTGACCTTCCACGTCTTTCAGGAAGACGATGGGGATGAAGATGACGATAGGAGTCAGTGTCGAGGCGAAGAGCGCGCCCCAGACTTCGCTGGCACCGCGCGTCGAGGCCTCCGGCTCGCGCACGCCCTGCCCCCGCAGGCGCAGAATGTTTTCAACGACGACGATGGAGGCATCCAGAACCTGTCCGACACCAAAGGCGAGGCCGGCCAGCGAGATGACGTTGATCGTCCGCCCCATCAGCATCAGCACCAGCACCGTCGCCATCAGGCAAACCGGAATGGCGACGCCGATGATCAGCGTCGCACGCACATCGCGCAGGAAGAACCAGAGAACCAGCAGCGAGAGCAGGACGCCCAACGTCAGATTGCCGATGACGAAAGCGATGGCGCGGTTGATGAAGACCGAGGGGTCGAACGATTTGACGAGCGCGAGGTTCATCGCCTTCAGCGGGCCGTCATTCATCGCCTGCACTTCCGCCTTCACGGCGGCGAGCACGTCCAGCACGTTCGCGCCGCTCTCGCGCATCACGCGGATGCCAAGCGCCGGGTTGCCGTTCTGGTAGGCGTATTCAGTGCGGTCGGCGCGGGTGACTTCCACCGTTGCGACATCGCCCAGCTTGATCGGCCGGCCGTCGCGCCAGGCGAGCGTCATCTCGCGCAGCGCATTGACGTCGAGGCGGCCTTCATAGCGCACTGTGTAAGAACGGCGGTCGAGATCGACCGTGCCGGCGCTGGAATCCGCCGTGCCGCGCACCGCGCTCGCAATATCCGGAATGGCGACGCCGAGTTCGGCCGCCTTGTAGGGGTCGAAGGTGACGCGCAGCTCGTCCGGCGCGCCGAAGCCGCCGCCATACTGAATGCCCGCAACGCCCGGAATGCTCTCCAGCCGCGGGATAATGACGTCCTGCACATAGCGGCGATAGTCGAGGATATCCTTGGTGTTGCCCGGTAGCGCCTGCAGGAAGAGAAACACGAGCGAGGAATTGGAATCCTGGTCGCCGCTCAACTGCAGGATCGGGCGGTCGGCCTCTTCCGGCAGGCCCTGGATGCGGTTGAGCCGCGCCAGAACGTCGAGCACGACGGCGTTCATGTCGGAGCCGACCTGGAAGTCCATGCCGACCCAGCTCTGGCCCTGCGCCGACCACGAGCGCATCTCGGTCATGCCCGAGATTCCATCGAGCACGTCTTCGACCTGCTCGGTGATTTCCGATTCCACCTGGGTCGGCGAGGCCGCGCGCCAGGGCGTGAAGACCGAGAGCGTCGGCCGCTCGATATCGGGGAAAAGCTGCACCGGCAGCGTGAAGGCGCTGTAGAGGCCGAGAATGAAAATGAAGGCAGCGCCCGCCACGACGGCGGCCGGATTCTTCATGCAGAATGCGGTCAGGTTCATCGGCCCGTGCCCCCGGGTTATATCGGGGCGGACACTGCGCTGCGTGATGTTACGCGCCAATAAGCCCGGCGCTCACAACGCTGTGTGGTGTGACGACCGCTTCACACAAAAATGCGCGGTCAGCGCCGCCGGGTAAAAATGAAGGCCGCGACCATCGCCACGACGGAAAGACCGACGAGAACCACCGACATCCAGACGGCGTAATTGGGTCCGGCGCCGTCGGTCTGATCGGCAATGACTGAGCCGTAGAGCTGCATGACACCGGCGACAAAGGCCGGAATGGTGATGAAGGCGAGCAACGTCGCCATGCCCTGCGTGTCCAGAGTCGCTCGTGTTTCGACGATCTCCTGCAGATCCTTCAGCCGCCCGGTCAGCTGCCCCTCGCGATCGGTGAGACCCCAGCGCGCCTCAAGCGCCCCGCGTAACGTGCGCCTGTCGAGCGACGCAGCGCCGAGGTCGGCCTTCTGGAACGTCGCGACCACGCGCGCGCGCAGCTCCGTCACCTGCCGCAGCAGATCGCCGGACCCAGCCCCCGCCGAAACCTCATAAAGCCGGTCCACCTCCGCATCGAACGCCTTGCAGGCCGCGACCAGCGCCACGGCGTCTGCGAAATCCTGTTCAAGCTGTTCCGTGTCGAGCGCCCGGTCGCGCCAGTCGTCGAACAACAGCGCGCCGTCGCGGGTCACCACCACGGCTCCGCCCGGCAGATCCACGAAATCGAAATCTTCCGGGCTGGCGAGATCGGCCAGAGGCACAGGACCGCTCAAGCCTTGAGCCGTCCGCGCCACCATCGCCGCAAGGTGCCGCTTCACCGTCGCGGTGAACTGCAAGGCCTGCCCGTCGCCCGCGCTGCGATTCCAGCGCACGACGATCAGCGACCGCGTGGCGGCGCTCTCGCCCGTTCCGGCGGTCACACGGGTCGGCGCCGCGTTCTCGATTGGCGGCAGCTTTCCCGCGCCATGCAGGTCCAGCACCTGCACCATGCGCAGCTGGTTATAGTTGCGCCACACCGCCTCCAGCACCTCGCCCCAGGCGAGCTTGGAGCCGGACCCGGTATCGCCCATCACGCGCTTCGGTGCGCCGATCAGCGTGTAGCGGCCATGATCGTCCCACCACGGCTGGTCATAACCCTCACCCGGCTTGTAGCTGGCGATCCGGCGCGGATTGGCATTCGGCCTCTGACCCTGCCACTTCGCCGTCTCGGTCTCCTCCAACGTGCGCCAGAGTTCCGGCAGCGCGATGCCTGAGCGCGGATCGACCGAGATCGTCATGTCGTTGCCGGTACCCTCAAGGCCCGGCCGGTAGAGGCCCATCAGCGAGAAGCCGTTGCCGAAGGTGGTGTGCTCGGCGTCTGTGCGGATGTAGATCTTCTTCACCCCCGACGGCGCGTTGGATTCCGTCGCGAAATAGGCGTCGACCAGCAGGGCGCGTCCCGCCCCGCCGGCCATCGGCACCAGCAGCTCCAGCCGCACCGCCCGCGCCAGCGACTGCAGATAGTCCTGCCGTTCGTTCAGCGCGAAGGCGATGGCCCGGCCATAGGCGGCCTCCGACAGGATCGCCGGGGCGTGATCGGGGTCCACCGCATCCGGGTCTACCCCGCCGCGCATCAGCGTGACGGTGAAGCGCAGCGCGTCGTCCCAGGCGGCTGAGATGCCCGCCCCTTCGCCATGCGCACCAAAGTAAGAATGCGCCAGCGCCGACATCAGCGCCGTCCAGCTCCGCGTCACCGAAGGCGCAACGCCATCCCGCTCCCACGCGGTCAGCGCCGTCAGCCAGCGCAGCGGCAGGGCGGAAGGATCGACCCCCGACACCCGCGCCAGCCAGAAGATGAACGCGAGCACGCTGTCGGGGCTGGCGTCTTCGACCACCAGCGCGGCCTTATCCAGAACCGCGCCCGGCCCGCCTGCAAACCCGGCCCGCCAGACCTCGACCAACGACTCCGGCACATCCCGCACGAAGGTCGCGACCGTGATCGGGTCGCGCTTCCAGCTGAACTTCGCCGCCGCGCCCTTGTTGAGGAGGCAGACGCCCTCGTGGTCCACGGCCCAGGAGCCAAGACCCACGAACACCTCGTTCGCCGCCGCGGGGGCGGTGCGGGCCGGATCGAACACAGTCGTCAGCGTGCGCCCGTCCAGTGCGCGGGCGTCCAGGGCATCGCCGAGGGCGGCGAGAAAGGCATCAAATCCGAGCGATTCAGGCAAAGCGGTCTGGGACATGGGCCGGGATGACGCCCGATCTGGGCCTCTGATGCAATCGTTCCCTCGCTCTGGCTTGCCAGCGGCGTGCGAGTAGGGTTCTTTGCTCGAAAATCAAGAAAATTGGCCATTTAGGAGGAGCCGCCCATGAGCGCTGACCTGTCCGACCTGCTGCCGCCGGGCTTCCCGGTCATGTCCATCAAGGACGCCCACGGGCTGATGTCGGGCGCGCCCGAATCGCCGCTGGCGGTCGAGGACAAGGAGATCCGGGGCGTCACCTATAAGGTGTGGAAGAACGCCCCGAAGACACTGGGGTCCATCTTCGCGATGGGCGAACAGTGGGCGGCCCACGACTACATCGTGCTCGACGACGACCGCGTCACCTTTGCCGCGCACCGCAAGGCCGCGCAGAAGATGGCCGCGCAGCTGATCCTCGATGGCCTCAAACCCGGCGACCGCGTCGCCATTGTCGCGCGCAACCTGCCGGAATGGTCGGCGGCGTTCTGGGGCGCCATCCTCGCCGGCGCGATCGTCACGCCGCTGAACGCCTGGTGGACGGGCGCGGAGCTGGAATACGGCATCTCGGACTCCGGCTCGAAGATCGTCATCGCGGACGGCGAACGCTGGGTGCGGATCGAACCGCATCTCGCCAACTGCCCGGGCGTGCAGAAGGTCTATGTCTGCCGCGCCCCCGGCCCGATCGATAACGCCAAGGTCACGATGCTGGAAAGCGTGCTTGGCCGCCCGAACGACTGGGCAAGCCTCCCCACCGGTTTCAATCCGGACGTGCCGCTCGATCCGGATGGCGACGCCACGATCTTCTACACCTCGGGCACCACGGGTAAGCCCAAGGGCGCGATCATCACCCATCGCAACATCATCTCGAACATCGTCAATGCGCTGAGCGCGCAGGCGCGCTCGTTCCTGCGCCGCGGCGAGATGCCCCCGATGCCGGACCCGACCCTGCCGCGCAAAGCGACGCTGCTGTCCGTGCCGTTCTTCCACGCGACGGGCTGCTTCGCGGTGATGATCCCCGCCATGGCGGCGGGCTCCAAGCTCGTGCTTCAGCGCAAATGGGATGCCGACCAGGCGCTCGGCCTCATCGAGCGCGAGAAGATCAACTCGGCCGGCGGCGTGCCGACCATCGCCTGGCAGATCGTGGAGCATCCGCGCTTCGATGAGTTCGACCTCTCCTCGCTGGAGATCGTCTCCTATGGCGGCGCCCCCTCGGCGCCCGAACTCGTGCGCCGTTTGAAGGAGCGCTTCCCCGCCATGCAGCCCGGCCAGGGCTGGGGCATGACGGAAACTTCGGCGACCGCGACGAGCAATTTCGGCGAAGATTACATTCGCAAGCCCGCGAGTTGCGGCGTTCCGGCACTCACTGGCGAAGCCAAGATCATGTCGGTGGATGGCGCGCAGGAGCTGCCCACCGGCGAGGTGGGCGAGCTCTGGTACAAGGGCCCCATCGTCGTGCGCGGCTATTGGGGCAAGCCCGAAGCCACGGCTGAAACCTTTATCGACGGCTGGGTCCGCACCGGCGATCTCGCGCGTATCGACGAGGAAGGCTTCGTCTATATCGTCGACCGCGCCAAGGACATGCTGATCCGCGGCGGCGAGAACATCTACTGCGTCGAGGTCGAGAACGCGATCTACGACCACCCGGCGGTGATGGACGCCGCCGTCGTCGGCCGTCCGCATAAAGTGCTGGGCGAAGAGCCGATCGCCATCGTCCACCTGAAGCCCGACCACGAGGCGACCGAAGCCGAGATCCGCGCCCACGTGGCCGGCAAGCTCGCGGCCTTCAAGGTGCCGGTGCAGGTCATCTTCATGCCCGACAATCTGCCGCGCAACGCGAACGGCAAGATCATGAAGAAGGAACTGAAGGCGCAGTTCACCGAAGCGGCGTGATGCGGTTCGACACCCGCATCACCCGGCTGCTGGGCGTCCAGTACCCCATCGTGCAGGCGCCGATGGGGTGGATTGCGCGGTCGCAGCTTGCCTCCGCCGTCTCCAATGCCGGCGGGCTCGGCATCATCGAAACCTCGTCCGGCGCGCTGGACGAGGTACGGGCCGAAATCATCAAGATGCGCGAGCTGACGGATAAGCCGTTCGGCGTGAACATCGCGCAGGCCTTCGTGCGCGATCCCGACATCGTTAAATTCGTCGTCGATCAGGGCGTAAAGTTCGTCACAACCTCGGCAGGCGATCCGACCCGCTATACCGAGGCGCTGAAGGGCGCGGGCCTCACCGTCTTCCATGTCGTCCCGACGCTGAAAGCTGCGCTGAAGGCAGTGGAAGCGGGTGTCGACGGGTTGGTGGTGGAAGGCGCCGAGGGCGGCGGCTTCAAGAACCCCAAGGATGTTTCCACCATGGTGCTGCTGCCGCTGATCCGCGAGCGCACCGACGTGCCACTCATCGCGGCAGGCGGCATCACCTGCGGCCGCACCATGGCGGCGGCCTTCGCGCTGGGCGCGGAAGGCGTCCAGATGGGCACGCGGATGGTCTCGGCGGCAGAATCGCCGGTGCATCAGAACTGGAAGGACGCGATCATCAATGCCGAGGAGACCGGCACGGTGTTCCTCAACCGCTTCGGCAGTCCGGCGCTGCGCGCGCTGCGCACCGAAAAGACGACGCGCCTCGAGCGCGAACTCACGCCCGACTACAATGGACCGCCGGTGATGACCGAGTTCGGCAACGCCAAGGACCTCTATTTCGGCGGTGACATGGAAGCCTCCATCGCCCTGTCGGGTCAGGTCGCCGGACGCATCGACAGCGTGAAGGGCGTGAAGCAGATCATCGACGAAACCGTCTTGGAATTCGGCCGCGTTGCCGCCGATATGGGAAAACTCTCCCTGACTCATTGATTTCGCATCTGCGAAATGTTATGTCGTACGTCATGGCCGGACGATCCGGCCGCGCGTTTCAGCCTCCAGCGTAAAGGCAGCCGAGGGTTTTTCCCCAGGCGCCGGCGGCGAAACAGCCCATTTCCTGATCTTTCGGACACCCATGTTTACGCGGGGGCGTTCTCAACCCCGCCGCCGGACGTGCGCCTGATTGGCGTGCGCCGTTTCGGCATACTGAAAGCTGTTACGTGACCAATTTCTCCGACCTTCATCTGGTCCAGCCCATCCTCGATGCGCTGGCCGCCGAAGGCTATCAGACCCCCACCCCCATTCAGGCCCAAGCCATTCCGCATGTGCTGGCGGGCAAGGACCTGCTCGGCATCGCGCAGACCGGCACCGGCAAGACCGCCGCCTTCGCGCTGCCGATGCTGCAGCGTCTCGCCGCCAACACGGCGAACCGCAAGCCGATGACCTGCCGCGCGCTAATCCTCTCGCCCACCCGCGAGCTGGCGACCCAGATCGCGGAGAGCTTCCGCGCCTATGGCCGCAATCTGCGCCTCTCGGTGCTGACCGTGTTCGGCGGCGTCGGCCATGTGCCGCAGGCCCGCGCGCTGCGCGCCGGCGTCGACATCCTCGTCGCCACGCCCGGCCGCCTCCTGGACCACATGCGCGAAGGCAATATCCGCTTCGACCACGCCGAGATCTTCGTGCTGGATGAAGCCGACCAGATGCTGGACATGGGCTTCATTCACGACATCCGGAAGCTGGTCGCCGGCCTGCCGCGCAAGAGGCAGAACCTGTTCTTCTCGGCCACCATGCCGACCGAGATCGCGAAGCTGGCGGGCGAGTTGCTGCACCAGCCCGAGCGCGTGCAGGTGACGCCGGTCGCGACGACCGTCGAACTGATCCGCCAGCGCGTCGAGTTCATGCATCCGGCCGAGAAGAACGCCGCGCTCGCCGAAGCGCTGCGTTCGCCCGAGATGACGCGCAGCCTCGTCTTCACCCGCACCAAGCACGGCGCGGACAAGGTGGTGAAGTTCCTGGAGCGCGAAGGCATCAAGGCCGCCGCGATCCACGGCAACAAGAGCCAGAACCAGCGCGAGCGTGCGCTGGCTAGCTTCAAGTCCGGCGAGATCAAGGTGCTGGTCGCGACCGACATCGCGGCGCGCGGCATCGACATCGACGCCGTCAGCCATGTGGTGAACTACCACCTGCCGAACATTCCGGAATCCTATGTCCACCGCATCGGCCGCACCGCGCGGGCCGGCGCGTCGGGCGTCGCGATTTCGTTCTGCGACAATGAAGAGCGCGCCTATCTGCGCGACATCGAGAAGCTGATCCGCCGCTCGATCGACGCCGAAGACCGCCGTGGCAAGATCGTGGCGGGTTCGGCCAATGTCGCCGCGCCCGAGAGCACCGATCTGACGCGCGGCGAACTGCGCCGCCAGCAGGGCCAGCGCCCCGGCGGCGGCCGTCCCGGCAACAAGCCGGCGAACAAGCCCGGCCAGCGTCCCCAGCATGCCAAAGGCGGCAAGCCCGGCGGCCATCACGGCCACGGCAAGCCGGCGCAGGGCCATGGCAAGCCGCATGCGGGCCGTCCGAACGGTGGCAAGCCGCATCGCGGCCAGCATGGCGGCAAGCCGGGTGGCGGTCACGGCGGCGGCAATCGTCCGATGATGCCGACCGAGCCCTATCGCGCGCGCGGCGACGGCGATCTCGGTTCGATGCCGATGATGCGCCCGGTCAAGCTGCCGGAATAAGACGAAAGGCCGGGCCAGCGCCCGGCCTTTTCATTTCTAAGGGATCAGAAGCACGCGCCCGACGGCCTTGCGGCTTTCGATATAGGCGTGGGCGGCGGCGGCCTCGCTGAGCGGATAGGTGCTGTCGATGACGACGGTCAGGCGGCCTGCTGCAACCTCGTCGATCTGGCGCTGGATCATGTCGTGGACGCGATCCGACATGATCTCGGCGCCCAGGAACACGCCGGTGAGCGAGCGATTGCCGGGCATCAGGCTCGACACGTCGACCTTCTGCGGCACACGGCCCGCATTGCCGACCAGCGACACGCGGCCGCGATAGGCGAGCGAGCCGAGCGAGGATTGCAGCGTCGCGCCGCCGACCGGGTCGACGACGACATCGACGCCCTTGTTGTCGGTGAGGCGCATGACCTCCGCGACAACGTCGTCCTTCGCATAATCGATGCCGTAATCGAGGCCGAGCGGCTTCAGCTTCTCAAGCCGTTCCGGGCTGGAGGCCGTCGCAATGACCGTCGCGCCGGCGTGTTTTGCAAGCTGGATCGCCGCGAGGCCGACCGCGCTGGCGCCCGCCTGGATGAGCACCGTGTCGCCGGTCTTCAGACGCCCATGCTCGAACAGACACTCATGCGCCGTGCCGAACGGCACCGGAATGGCGGCGGCATGTTTGATGTCCAGTTCGTCGGGAATGGCCCAGGCGGTGCGTGCGAAGACGCTGCGCAGTTCCGCGTGACTGCCGAAGGCGTTGACCGTCACCACGCGCTGGCCGCGCTTCAAGTGCGTGACCTCAGCCCCGACATCGATGATCGTGCCCGCCGCCTGATAGCCGACGATATGCGGCTTGGTGACCAGCGCGCCGCCGAGGCGGTTGAGCGTATCGCCGCCTTCAATGCTGACCGCCTCGACGCGAATGATGATGCCCTGCGGCAGCAGGACGGGATCGTCCACGTCCTCGTACTTCAGAACGCCGGGCGGGCCGTTCTCGTAATAGACGGCGGCTTTCATGTGGCTCCTCCTGCTGGCGGCTGGAGCCGCTCTATGGCTGTTAGATCAGACGCGCGGCGCTGAGGCGATCCTTCGCATCGGCCGTCACCTCCGCCGCCGCCGCGCCATTGGCGCGCAGCTGGGCGCGTGCGCTGGCGATATCTTCCAGCGCATCTGCCCAACCTTCTGGGAAGGCTTCCTCGATACGGGTGCGGACGGCCGAGGCGACCGCCGGACTGGCGCCGCCCGTTCCTGCCGCGATGACGAGGCGGCCACGCTTCACGACGGCAGGCGTATGGAAATCGCAGAGCGGCAGATCGTCTTCGACATTGACGATCACCTTCACGGCGCGGGCCTGGGTGAAGAGGTCTTCCGCCTCGTGGCGATCAAGATCGGCAATCCACAGCACGTCCAGCGCGACGAGATCGCCGGGATCGGGCAAGCGCGGCAACAGAATGTCACCTGCGGCGGCCTGCAGTTCTGGCGAAGGCGCGTCGGAGAAAACTTCCGGTGTCACGCCCAGCTTCCTGAACCATTCCAGGCGTTTCAGAGTCAGCGCGCCGCGTCCGGCAAGACCGATGCGGACGCGGGTCGGATCGAGCATCACAGGCAACATGACCTAAGCCCTCCGTACGGTAGCAACCTCTTGAGCGTTCAGCGCATGGCGTGCGGCGGCCTCCGCAAAGGCCTCGCCGATAAGCAGCAGCGCCGGGCCTTCGCCCGCACGCGCCGCGATAGTCTCCAAGGAACCGAGCGTCCCGCCCGCGACGACGCCGCCGCGCGAGGCGCTTTCCACCAGTACGGCGGGCCGGTCGGCGGGAAGACCGCGCGCCGTGAGCGCATCGCGCACCCGCGCCGCTTCCGCCTTGCCCATATAGACGACCGCCGTGTCGGCGGCGGCGGCGGCATCGGCCCAAGCCTCGTCCGTCTTGTCGCCGCGCGCCACGGCGGGCGTCACGAATACGACCGAGCGCGACAGGCGGCGCTGCGTCAGCGACTGGGCGATTTCGGCGGCAGCGGCGAAACCCGCGCTGATGCCGGGCACGATCTCCACCGGAATGCCGGCGGCGTTGAGCGCATCGAGTTCTTCCTGCGCACGGCCGAACAGCATCGGATCGCCGCCCTTCAGGCGCACCACCACCTTGCCGCGCGAGGCGGCGCGCACCAGCAGCCGGTTGATAAAGGCCTGGTCGGTGGAGGGTTTGCCCGCCCGCTTGCCGACATTCAGTTTGCGCGCGCGTAGGCCCAGCGCCAGCACCTCGTCGCTCACCAGCGCGTCGTGCAGGATGAGATCGGCCTGGCCGAGCAACCGCGCAGCGCGCAGCGTCAGCAGATCTGCAGCTCCCGGCCCCGCGCCGACGAGATAGACCGTGCCGGTCATGCGGCCTCGCGGATCATGCCGGCGGCAGCCGTCTGGTTGGAGGCCGCGTCGATCAGGACGAAGGCGCCGGTCGCCGGGCGGTCGGCATAGGTGTCGGCGAGGATCGGATCGCGCAGCTTCACCTTCACCGAGGCGATGTCGTTGAGCTTCAGGCCCGAGGCTTCGCCGACTTCGGCAAGCTCGGTCATCTCGCGCACGAAGACGATGCCGTCGATCAGGGCCTGCGTGGTGCGGCTGCCCTGCTTCAGCAGATAGCGGCGGCCCTTCTCCCAAGGCTCCTCATCGAGCCAGCAGAGATCGGCGACGAAAGCGCGCGTCGTCTTGGCTTCGGCCGAGGCCAGCGTGTCGCCCCGGCTCACATCGACATCGCGGTCGAGCACGACGCCCACCGACTGTCCCTCGGCCGCATCGGCAAAGGCGCCATCGAAGGTGCGGATCGCTTCCACCACGGCAGTCTGGCCGGAGGGCAGCACAGTGATCTCCTGCCCCACCGCGACATCGCCGGAGGTGATGCGGCCGGCATAGGCGCGCGCGCCGTCGGGCATGCGGATGACACGCTGGACGGGCAGGCGGAAGACGCCGTCATTGCGGCGCGTGGCGTCGAGGTTTTCCAGGATCTCCAGCAGCGGCGGGCCGTCATACCAGGGCGTGTGCGGCGTGCGGCGCGCGACATTGTCGCCATGCTTGGCGGCGATCGGCACATAGATCGGGTCTTCGATGCCGAGCGTGCGGGCGACGCGCGCGAAATTGTCGCGGATTTCCTCGAACACCGCGCGCGACCAGCCGGTCAGGTCCATCTTGTTCACCGCGACGATGACCTTGAGGCCCATCAGCTTGGCGATGGTCGCATGGCGGCGCGTCTGGGCTTTGAGGCCTTTGCCCGCCAGGCGGCTGGCGTCGATGAGGATTACGGCGGCTTCGGCATTGGAGGCCGCCGTCACCATGTTGCGCGTATACTGCTCGTGGCCTGGCGCGTCGGCGATGATGAAAGAACGGCGCGGCGTCGCGAAATAGCGATAGGCGACGTCGATCGTGATACCCTGCTCGCGTTCGCTCTCGAGCCCGTCGGTCACCAGCGCGAGATCGATCTCGGCTTCTTCGTTCGATCCGGCGCGCGTCTTGGAGATCGCGGCGACCTGGTCGCGCAGCAGACCCTTGGAATCGAACAGCAGCCGGCCGATCAGCGTCGACTTGCCGTCATCCACGCTGCCCGCGGTGATGAAGCGCAGCACGCCCATATCGGTGTCGTCGTTGATGAGGGTCATCAGAAATATCCCTCGCGCTTGCGGCGCTCCATGGCAGCCTCGTTCACGCGGTCGTCCATGCGGGTCGCGCCGCGCTCGCTGAGTTCGGCGATCTCGGTCTCGGCGAGGATTTCGTCGACCGTTTCGGCCTCGCTCGCCACCGGGCAGGTGCCGGTGATGTCGCCGACCGTGCGGAAGCGCACCGACAGCTTTTCAACGAGATCGCCGGGGCGCGGCGGCGTCAGCATGGTCACGGGCATCAACAGCCCTTCGCGGCGCACCACGTCGCGCTTGTGCGCGAAATAGATCGACGGGAGCGCGATGCCCTCGCGCGCGATGTAGGCCCACACGTCGCGCTCGGTCCAATTGGAGAGCGGGAAGACGCGCATGTTCTCGCCCGGATTGATGCGGGCATTGTAGAGGCTCCACAACTCGGCGCGCTGGGCCTTCGGATTCCAGGCGCCGAACTCGTCGCGATGCGAGAAGATGCGCTCCTTCGCGCGCGCCTTTTCCTCGTCGCGCCGCGCGCCGCCGATGAGCGCGTCGAAGCCGAATTCCTCCACCGCCTCCAGCAGCGTCACCGACTGCGCGCCGTTGCGGCTCGCATCCGGGCGCGGCAGCTTCACCGTGCCGCGCAGGATCGAGGCCTCGACCTCGCGCACGATCAGCCGCTCGCCGAGCCGGCGGGCGGTGGCGTCGCGGAATTCCAGCACCTCAGGGAAATTATGCCCAGTGTCGACATGCAGCAGCGGGAACGGCAGCCGCTCGGGCCAGAACGCCTTGGTCGCTAGGTGCAGCACCACTGCGCTGTCCTTGCCGCCCGAGAACAGCAACGCGAGCTTCGATCGCTCGCCCGCCGCCTCGCGCATGATGTGGATCGCTTCGCTCTCGAGCACGTCGAGATGCGTCATGCGGCGCGAGGATTTCAGGGCACTCATGCTGCGGATTCCAGATTGGCCGAATTGGCACGTGTCAGCGTTCCGTCGGGCCCGACATGCAGGCCGCATTCCTTGGCGTCGGCCTGCTCCCACCACCAGCGGCCGGCGCGCGGGTCTTCGCCGGGGCGAATGGCGCGCGTGCAAGGCTCGCAGCCGATGGAGGGATAGCCGCGCGCGTGAAGCGGGTTCAGCGGCACGTCGAAGCGCGCCGCATAGGCGAGGACATCGTCCCAGCTCCAGTCGGCGAGCGGATTGTATTTCGCCATGCCGCGCGCCTCGTCATGCTCGGCTTCCGGCAGATGTACGCGGGTCACGGCCTGATCGCGGCGCTGGCCGGTGAGCCAGGCCGAACGACCGCTAAGCGCGCGGTTCAGCGGCTCGACCTTGCGGATGCCGCAGCATTCCTTGCGCAACTCAAGGCTCTCATAAAACGCGTGATCGCCATGCGCGGTCACATGCGCCTCGACCGCCTCGGCGACCGGGTGCATCACCTCGATCTCGATGCCGTATTTCGTCTTCACCTCGCCGATCATGCCGAGCGTTTCGGCATGCAGGCGGCCGGTATCCAGCGTGGCGACGTGGATCGGCAGGCTGTGGCGCGCGATCAGGTCGGTGATGACCATGTCTTCGGCCGAAAGGCTGGTCGCAAAGACGGCATCGCCATGCTTCGCCGCGATCTTCTGAAGCTGATGCGTGGTACGTACGATCTTCGCTTCGCGCACGGCGGCCGCGCGATTGGCGAGCGCCGGCGCGGCGGGATCGACCACCGCGTCCTGATAGGCGACCGAGAAATCGTTGAGCCCCCCGGTCAGCGCCTCGGCCTTGAATCCGTCCGGCACGACGAAGGCGTCGAAGCCGGTGCGCGCCATGTAGAAGAGCTGGTCGCGCAGGACCTCGCCAAAGGCGCGCAGCTCGCCCGTCCACCCGAGGCGGCGGCGCAGCAGCGTCGCGTGGCTGTAGCCGCGTCCGTCGGTGAATTTCGGAAACTGCACGGCGATCAGCGCGAGCCCGTCGAACTGGCCTTTCAACGTCAGCGTATCGTCGGCAGGCGCCAGCCACACGCCGGTGCGGCCGGTGCGGGTTTTCAGCACATCGGCGCGCGTCAGCCAGTCGTCCAGCGGCACGATAATGTCGCCCTCGGGCCAGACATCGGCGCCGGGTTCGTTGAGCAGCAGCCAGCCATCGCTCTCGACGGCGACGCGTTTGTTCGCGATGCGGATGATCTCGCTCATGCCGCCTGCACCTTGTCGGGATAGGCGGCGGCCTTGAACGGCGCGATGCCGATGCGGCCGACCGTATCGATGAAGCGCTCCTCGCCTTCGCGGGCGTTCAGGTAGACATCGACCAGGCGCTCGACCATGCCGGGCACTTCGTCGAACTTGATCGAACGGCCAAGGATCGTGCCCAGCGTCACCTCGTTGTCCGAGCGGCCGCCGACCAGGATCTGGTACCATTCCTCGCCGTTCTTATCGACGCCGAGCACGCCGATATGGCCGACGTGATGGTGGCCGCACGAGTTGATGCAGCCGGAAATCTTCACCGCGAGCTCGCCAATGACTTCCTGCTTGGCGGCATCGAAGCGCTCCTGGATCGCGGTCGCGATCGGGATGGCGCGGGCATTGGCGAGCGCGCAGAAATCGCCGCCGGGGCAGGCGATGATATCGGTGACGAGGCCGATATTCGGCTCAGCGAAGCCGGCGGCCTCCGCCGCCTGCCACAGATCGAAGAGATCCTTCCGCGCGACATGCGCCAGCACCAGGTTCTGGTGATGCGACACGCGCAGCTCGCCGAACGAGAAACGGTCGGCGAGATCGGCGGCCTGCTCCATCTCGACATCGGTCGCATCGCCGGGCGCCGGGCCTGTCCGCTTGAGGCTGAGCGTCACGGCGGCATAGCCGGCGCGCTTGTGTTCCACGACATTGCGGCGGAGCCACGCATCGAAGCGCTTGTGCTGCACGCGCAAACCCGAGAGATCGGCGCTCGCCTCCTCGTCGCTGAGGTAAGCGGGATCGGTGAAGCAGGCATTGATGCGCGCGAACTCTTCGTCCGTGATCCGCGCGATGCCGCCCTTGAGGTGACGCCATTCGTCTTCGACGTCGGCCGCGAAGCGCTCCGCACCGATCGACTCGACGAGGATCTTGATGCGCGCCTTGTAGAGATTGTCGCGGCGGCCCCAGCGATTATAGGCGCGCAGCACGGCCTCGGTGTAGGTCAGCATCTCGCGCCACGGCAGATCGCGCTTGATGACCGGGCCGATGCGCGGCGTGCGGCCCTGGCCGCCGCCGGCCATCACGTCCATCACCACTTCGCCCGCAGCATCCAGCTTCAGATCGAAGGCGAGGTCGTGCACGCCGGTCGCCGCGCGGTCCTGGCCTGCGCCGTTGAACGCGACCTTGAACTTGCGCGGCAGGTAGGCGAACTCGGGATTGAAGGTCGACCACTGGCGCATCAACTCGCAATAGGGACGCGGATCGACCGTCTCGTCGGCTGCGACGCCGGCGAGGTGATCGGTCGTCGTGTTGCGGATGCAATTGCCGCTGGTCTGGATGCCGTGCATCTCGACGGCCGCGAGTTCGTCCAGGATGTCGGGCGTCTCGGCGATCTTCACCCAGTTGTACTGGATGTTCTGGCGCGTCGTGAAATGGCCATAGCCGCGATCATAGACGCGCGCGATGCGTCCGAGCACGCGGAGCTGATCGGACGATAGCATCCCATAGGGGATGGCAACGCGCAGCATGGGCGCATGGCGCTGCACGTAGAGACCGTTCTGAAGCCGGAGCGGCTTGAACGCATCGTCGCTCAGCTCGCCCTTCAGAAAACGCTCGGTCTGACCCCGAAACTGGGCCGCCCGCTCCTCGACCAGGAGCCTGTCGACGGCATCATAGCGATACATGGTACGAAAGCCGGAAAATTGCCGAAAAAGAGGGTTTTTACCTACGCCTTGTGGGGTCTTTTCACGAGGCTGTTTCGCTTAAGGGTGACATTAGCGTCAGATTGTGGTTTCGGCGGGTTCTGGCATGGCATCGCAGCGGCCACTCTGGAGAAACGATGAGCGTTATGCCGCCCGATGGTTCCGCCGTGCCTGAAAAGCCCGTTGTCAAAGCGGGCGGCCCCACCGTGGAAACGGTGCTGGAGGTCAAGCACTGGACCAATCGCCTCTTCCAATTCCGCATTACGCGGCCTGCATCGTTACGCTTCCGGTCCGGTGAGTTCGTGATGATCGGGCTGGAAGTGAACGGCAAGCCGTTGCTGCGCGCCTATTCGATCGCCAGCCCCTCCTGGGACGAGGCGCTCGATTTCTACTCGATCAAGGTCGAGGACGGTCCGCTGACCTCGCGCCTCCAGCTCATCAAGCCGGGCGATCACGTTTTGTTGGGGCGCAAGCCCACCGGCACGCTGGTGCTGGACGCCCTCACCCCGGCCAAGCGGCTCTACATGCTCTCGACCGGCACAGGCATTGCGCCCTTCGCCTCGCTGATCCGCGACCCGGAAACCTATGAGCGGTTCGAGGACGTGATCCTCGTCCACGGCAGCCGTTTTGCCTCGGAACTCGCCTATGGCGAGGAGTTGGTGAAGCAGACGCTGGAAGACCCGCTGGTCGGCGAGCTCGCGGCGGGCAAGCTGCGCCACATCACCTCGGTCACGCAGGAGGCTGGCCCCCGTACCGGCCGCGTCACGACGCTGATCGAAAACGGCAAGCTGTTCGAAGACCTCGGCGTCCCCGCCTTCGACCCGGCGCATGACCGCGCGATGATCTGCGGCTCCATGGCGATGATTGCCGACACCAAGGCGCTGCTGGAAAAAGCCAGCCTCACCGAAGGCGCGGTCAGCGAACCGGGCCAGTTCGTGATCGAACGGGCGTTTGTGGGCTGACGGCCAAGCAGCGTGCGTGGTTCGAGGCCCTGCTGCGCAGGGCACCTCACCATGACGATCTATTTGAAATCCAACACCTGCCCGTCATCCTGAGGTGCGAGCCGAAGGCGTGCCTCGAAGGACGCCGGGTTGTTCAGATCCCTGCGCCCAAATCCGCTTCCGCCTGGCCCGCCTCGTCGCGCAGCCAGTCGATGAAGGCTTTGAGGCCCGGCGAGAGCGTGCGGCCGCGCCGCCAGACCATCCAGTAAGCGAAGTTGATCGGCGTATCTTCCGCCTCGAACGGCGTCACCAGACGTCCCGAGGCGATGTCCGCCGCCGCGAGCTGGCGCTTGGCGAGGCCGATGCCTTTGCCGGCCATCGCCGCCTCGATCACCATCGACGACTGGTTGAGGCGCAGGCCTTTGCGCGCGTTTTCGGCATCGAGGCCGCGCGCCATCATCCACATCGGCCAGGTCGGGCACGAAGGATCACGGTCCGGGCTGTCGTCATGCAGCAGGGCGAAGCGGCTGATGTCCTCGATCTTCTTCAGCCCCTCTGGCCCCTCGATGAGAGCGGGCGAGCAGATCGGCACGACGCTTTCCGAGAGAAGCATCTGCGCCTGCGCGTCGGCATAGCCGCCCGCGCCATAACGGATCGCGAGATCGACGTCCGCGACCGCGAAATCGACGAGGCCCATATCGGCCGAGACCCACACCTCGATTTCGGGATTGAGCTCCTTGAAACGCTCAAGACGCGGCACGAGCCACTTGATGGCAAACGACGGCGCCACCGATACCGACACACGCTGCCCCCGGAGCGGCAGACGCATCACGCGCGCCGCCTCGCCAAGGCTTGCCATCGCGGCCGCCACATGGGCGAGTGCGGCATGGCCGGCATCTGTGAGTTCCACGCGCCGTCCGAGGCGGCGGAACAGCGGCTGGCCGGCGAATTCTTCCATCTGCTGGATATGCTGGCTGACGGCCGCCGGGCTGACGCCCAGCTCGTCAGCGGCACGCGCGAAACTGAGGTGCCGCCCCGCTGCCTCGAACGCCCTCAGGGCGTGAAAGGGCGGCAAGCGCACCGTCGTATCGTGAATATCGTCGTTCGCCGCCATGCTTCCCCGCAAGCCTTGAGACAGCCCTCTAGCCGAATGCGGGGCCGCTGACTATATTGGGTGCGTCGTCAATCAATCGAGAGGAGGTGATCCAGTGTCTCATTGCCTGAAACCGCAGCAGCGGGCCACGGAGATCCTGTTGAACGCCTCAGCCGCGGAAACGCGCGCCTAAGCGATCCAGATTTCCCTCCGCCGCAAGCGGAAGAAGCAATGGGGGCCGTTCCGAAAGGGACGGCCCTTATTGCTTTTCTAGCCTTCGACGACGCTCTGGAAGCCACCAAAGATCATCCGCTTGCCGTCAAACGGCATGTTGTCGGGGCCGTACGCGCTCATGCGCGGATCGGCCATGACCTTCTTGTTGATTTCATCGCGCTTCTCCTTGGATTCGTAAGTGATCCAAGAAAAGAACACGACCTCATCGTCCGTCGCCTGCACGGCGCGCGGGAACGAGGTCAGCTCGCCATAGGGCACATCGTCGCCCTGGCACTCGTAATAGGACAGCGCGCCATACTCCATCCACACATCGCGCCCGAGGGTCGCCATCTTCTTGTAGGCGTCGATATTCTTCTTGGGGATCGCCAGAATGAAACCATCGACATAGGGCATGGAACTTCCTCCTTCTTAGGGCTCTGGTTCTAAGACGCGCCACACCGGCACGTTCCGACACCGCGTTCAGAAAACTTCGGCAAAAAGGTTCCGCATCGCCGTCCACGACCGCGCCTCAGCCGCCGCATCGTAGACGATGCCGGGCAGATTGGCCGCCGGCGCGGCGGGATTGGTGAAGCTGTGCTGCACGCCGCTATAGAGGTGAAGCTGCGCATCTGCCCCTGCCGCGCGCATTTCCGCCTCGAAATCGGCCCGCTGCTGAGGCGGGATGATCGGATCGTCGGCGCCGATCAGGGCCAGCACCTTGGCTTTCACCACCCCCGGCTTGGCCGGCGCCGCCGTGCCGAGCCCGGCATGGAAGCCGACGGCCGCCTTCAGCGGCACGCCCGCCCGCGCCATGTGCAAGACCATCGTGCCGCCGAAGCAGAAGCCGATCGCCGCGAGCCGGTCTGTATCGACCTCGTCCTGCGCCTTCAGCACATCCAGCCCTGCCTGCCCCAGCGCGACGATCCGGTCGGGCGCGCCCAACAGTTCCATGATGCGCGACATCATCGCCGTGCGGTCGGGCAGCCATTTGCCGCCGCCATGATAGTCGAGCGCAAAGGCCGCATAGCCGAGATCGGCAAGGCGGCGCGCATAGCTCTTGGCGTGATCGTCGAGCCCGGGGCCTTCATGCGCAACCAGCACGCCCGGCCGCTTATGCGCGCCCTCGCCCACCACATAGGTGCCGAGCATCTGCCGCCCGTCGGCCTCGTAGGCGAATTCCCGGATCTTCATGCGCGCTCCCCTTGTTTCTTTGGGAGAGAACCTAGCGTGGTTTTGAGGCGGCGCCAGAGCTAGGCGCCAAGCTCCTCGCGCAGCATTTCCAGCTCCAGCCACTGGTGCTCCGCATCGTCTTTTTCCTGACGGGCGGCATCGAGACGCGCCGAGGCCGCCGCATAGGCCTTGGGATCGCGCGTATAGAGCGAGGCGTCGCCGAGCTTCGCTTCCAGCGCAGCCATCTCGGTTTCCAGCGCCGCGATTTTCGCCGGGAGCGTTTCCAGCGCGTGCTTGTCCTTGAAGGAAAGCTTGCGTTGCGCAGCGCGTGGCTGGGCCGGCGCTGAGTCTGCCTTCGGTGCAGCGGCGGCCTTCGCGGCGGCCTTTGCGACGACGCCTGCGCCACGCTGGGTGACCATATCGCTATATCCACCGGCATAGTCGGTGAAGCGCCCGTCGCCTTCGGCCATCAGGATCGAGGTCGCGACGCGGTCGAGAAAGTCACGGTCGTGGCTGACGATCAGCACCGTGCCGTCAAAGGCCGCGAGCGCCTCCTGCAGCACATCAAGCGTTTCGAGATCCAGATCGTTGGTCGGTTCGTCCAGCACGAGCAGATTGCGGGGTCGCGCGAAGGCGCGTGCCAGCAATAGCCGCCCGCGCTCGCCGCCCGAGAGCGCACGCACTTTCTGGCGGATCTGTTCCGGCGCGAACAGAAACTCCTTGAGGTACCCGGACACATGCCGTGTCACGCCGCCCACGGCCAGCGTATCGGAGCCGCCGCCGGTCAGCGTGTCGGCGACCGAGAGATCGTCGTCCAGCACCGCGCGGCCCTGATCGAGCCAGGCCAGCTCGACATTCGCGCCGATGACGACCTCGCCGCTGTCAGGCTGCAGCTTGCCGGTCAGCATCTTCAGCAGCGTCGTCTTGCCAGCACCGTTCGGACCGACAATGGCGACACGGTCGCCCCGCATAATGCGGGTCGAGACGTCCTGAACGACGGGGCGCCCGCCGAACGATTTGGAGATGCGGGTCGCTTCGATGACCTTGCTGCCCGAGCCCTGCGCCTCAGCCGCCGACATTTCTGCGGCGCCGGTGGCGCGGCGCTGGTCACGGCGCTGCTGGCGCAGATCGTTGAGACGCGCGAGACGGCCCTGATTGCGCTTGCGCCGGGCGGTGACGCCATAGCGCATCCAGTCTTCCTCGCGCGCGATCTGGCGGTCGAGCTTGTGACGCTCCAGTTCTTCCTCGGCCAGCACCTCGTCGCGCCAGGCTTCGAAATGCGCAAAGCCGCGCTCCATGCGGCGCGTGCGGCCACGATCCAGCCACACGACGGCGCGCGACAGCTTTTCGAGGAAGCGGCGGTCATGACTGATGAGCAGCAGGGCCGAGCGCATCGAGGCCAGCTCCCCTTCCAGCCATTCGATGGCCGGCAGGTCGAGATGGTTGGTCGGCTCGTCCAGAAGAAGAATGTCGGGCTGGGGCGCGAGAACGCGCGCGAGCGCCGCGCGGCGCTGTTCGCCACCGGAAAGGGTCGCGGGATTTTCCGCGCCCGTCAGTCCAAGCTCGTTCAAAAGATAGAGCGCGCGATGGTCTGCATCGCCGCCCTCCATTCCCGCCTCGACATAGGCGAGCGTCGTCGTGAAACCCGAAAGATCCGGCTCCTGCGGCAAATAGCGAACGGTTGCACCCGACGCCGCAAAACGCTCGCCTTGATCGGCCTCGACCAGCGACGCGGCGATTTTCAGCAGTGTCGATTTGCCGGAGCCGTTGCGGCCAACCAGCGCCACGCGGTCTCCCGGCGCGACGATCAATTCCGCCCCGTCAAGCAGCTGTGCGCCGCCGTAAGTCAGGCGAATGTCACGAAGTTGAAGGAGGGGTGCGGCCATGGCGCGGGGCTTATGCGGGATCACGTGAGGCTTTGCAAAGGCGAGTTCCACGCCCTCGCGAGGTCGGGTTGCGTGAAACTTCCGACAGGTTTGGGAACTTTTGATCGTCCGCCCGCTGACGAATTCGCGCGTTTCCGCGATTCCGCTCAGCGCGCTTCAGACTCTGCAATCGACTGACATGGAGTGTGACCGGAACCCCACAGACGGAATTCGCACATGCGGCGTTGTAGAACCACGCGTACCGAACACCAAAGCCGCCGGACGTGGTGCTGGCGGGAGGGGAGTGCGCGCGTTGTAAACCTGAGGAGTCTTCCATGACGACGAATTCTCGCGCCCGTATCGCCGGGGTCCTGCTCGCTTCGAGCGCGCTCTTCGCCGCGTCCAACATCGCCTATGCAAACGGACAGGGCACGCCGATCGAGCCGGAGCCCGCGCCCGCGCCGACTGTTCTTGAACCCGCCGCGCCGGCGCCCGTCGCCCCCGCCCCCGCACCGCAGCGTACGTCGAACTGGTCGGGCCTCTACATCGGCGGCCATCTTGGCTATGGCTGGTCGGCGGAGAACGACGACGAAACCTTCCTCTTCGACACTGACCTCGACGGCAACTACGGCGACACCGTCTTCACATCGGCCACACCGCCGGTCAACGCGTTCGGCCCGGGCTTCTGCGGCGGCGCGGCGACGTCCACAGCAAACACCGCGTGCGATGACGATGAAGGTGGCATCGATGCCGGTCTGCGGCTCGGCTATGACTGGGACTTCGGTGGGTTTGTCCTCGGCGGCCTGATTGAAGGCAGCTACAACGACGTGTCGGACAGCGTGTCGGGCTTCTCCACCACACCGGCCTCCTACACGATGACGCGCGAGCTCAACTACCTGCTCGCCGCTCGCCTGCGCGCCGGCTTCGCCTTCGACAACTTCCTGATCTACGGCACCGGCGGCTACGCCTATGGCGACGTGGACCGCACGTTCACGACGACCAATACGGCGAACACCTTCACGCCGTTCAATGACGACGGGATCGACGGCTATCAGCTCGGTGGCGGCGCCGAATACATGATCAGCGACGGCCTCAGCTTTGGCATTGAGTATCTCTACACTGACCTGAAGGACGACGAGTATTTCGTGGCTGTCGGCCCCGGCACCGCCGATCCGGCGACCAACCCGTTCCTGCAGGACAACGCGGCGGGCACGAATATCGGCCGCTCGGACGACAGCTTTGACATCCACTCGGTGCGCGCGACGCTCAACTACCGCTTCGGCGGCTAAACGATACGTCGCCATGGAAAAGGGCCGGAGCATCGCTCCGGCCCTTTTTCCTTGCCTGCTTGTCACGCAGCGGGAAGTTGCGCATTGATGCACCCGCCGGAACCGCCGGTTGTGGAATGACACGATGGCCGTCCCCGCCGATCTACTCGACGATACCGACACGCCGGCTCACAAGAAGCCGATCTACGCCAAGCTCTATTTCCAGGTTTTGTTCGCGATCGCGCTCGGCGCGCTGCTCGGCCATTTCTATCCGCTCTACGGCGAGGCCATGAAGCCGCTGGGAGACGCCTTCATCAAGCTGGTGAAGATGATCATCTCGCCGGTCATTTTCCTCACCATCGTGACCGGCATCGCGGGCATGAGCGATCTGGGCCAGGTGCGCCGGGTGGCGCTGAAGGCCTTCGCCTATTTCCTCACCTTTTCCACGCTGGCGCTGATCGTCGGCATGATCGTCGCCAACACGATCCAGCCGGGCGCGGGCATGAATATCGACCCCGCCTCGCTCGATGCGTCGCAGGTCACCGGCTATGCCGACAAGGCGCACGAGCAGTCGCTCGTCGGATTCCTGCTGAACATCATCCCCAACACCATCACCGGCGCCTTCGCCGATGGCGACATCCTGCAAGTGCTGTTCATCTCGGTGCTGTTCGGCATCGCCATGGCGCTGGTGGGCAAGCGCGCCGAGCCGGTGATGGATTTCTTCCAGTCCGCCTCGACGGTGGTGTTCCGCCTCGTCGCCATCCTCATGCGCGCCGCACCCGTCGGCGCCTTCGGCGCGTTCGCCTTCACGATCGGCAAATACGGCATCGGCTCGATCGCCAATCTGGCGATGCTGGTCGGCACCTTCTATCTCACCTCGGCGCTCTTCGTTCTGGTGGTGCTTGGTACCGTCGCGTGGTGGAACGGGTTCTCCATCTTGCGCCTCATCGTCTATCTGAAGGCCGAGCTTCTGCTGGTGCTGGGTACCAGCTCTTCGGAAGCCGCGTTGCCCAGCCTCCTCAACAAGATGGAGCGCGCCGGATGCGCCAAGCCCGTCGTCGGGCTCGTCGTGCCGACCGGCTATTCCTTCAATCTCGACGGCACCAATATCTACATGACGCTGGCGGCGCTGTTCATCGCCCAGGCGACGAATACGCATCTGTCGCTCGAGCAGCAGATCACGCTGTTGCTCGTCGCGATGCTCAGCTCCAAGGGCGCGGCCGGCATCACCGGCGCCGGCTTCGTCGCGCTGGCCGCGACGCTGTCGGTCGTGCCCACCGTGCCGCTGGCCGGCATGGCGCTGATCCTCGGCATCGACCGCTTCATGTCGGAATGCCGCGCGCTCACCAATTTCATCGGCAACGCCGTCGCCTGCGTCGTGGTGGCGCGCTGGGAGAACGCGCTCGACCCCGCCGCGCTGAAGGCCGCGCTCGACCCCAATCATGCGCCGCCGGTGGCGGAAATCCCGCCGGGCGCATAAGCGTTCAGGCGGTGAAGGCAGCTTCCGTCTTCGCCTTCACCTCGTCCAGCGACGTGCCGGGCGAAAGCTCCACCAGCTTCAAGGGCGCGCCCTTGACCACGTCGAAGACGCAGAGATCCGTGACGATGCGGTTCACCACGCCCGCACCGGTCAGCGGCAGCGTGCAGCGTTTCAGCACCTTGCTTTCGCCCGCCTTGTTGGCGTGATCCATCACGACGACGACACGGCGCACCCCGGCGACGAGATCCATCGCGCCGCCCATGCCCTTCACCATCTTGCCGGGGATCATCCAGTTCGCGATGTCGCCGTTCTCGGCCACTTCCATCGCGCCCAGGATGGAGAGATCGATATGCCCGCCGCGGATCATCGCGAAGCTGTCGGCGGATGAGAAATAGCTGCTCATCGGCAGTTCGGTGATGGTCTGCTTGCCGGCATTGATGAGGTCGGCGTCGACCTCGTTGTCGAGCGGAAACGGGCCGATGCCCAGCATCCCGTTCTCGGACTGCAGCGTCACCTCGATACCGGCCGGGACGTGGTTCGCCACCAGCGTCGGAATGCCGATGCCAAGATTGACGTAGAATCCGTCTTCCAGCTCCCGCGCGGCGCGCGCCGCCATTTCATCGCGTGTCCAGGGCATGGCTCAGGCCTCCTTGCGCGTGGTGCGCTGTTCGATTCGCTTCTCGAACACGCCCAGCACCAGGCGCTGCACGAAAATGCCCGGCGTGTGGATGTGATCGGGATCGAGCGTGCCGGTGGGTACGATCTCCTCGACCTCCGCGACGGTCACCTTGCCGGCGGTCGCCATCATCGGATTGAAGTTCCGCGCGGTCTTTCGGTAGATGAGGTTGCCTTCGTGATCGCCCTTCCAGGCCTTCACGATGGCCAGGTCGGCCTTCAGCGCCGTCTCCATCACATAGGTGCGCCCGCCGAATTCGCGCGTGTCCTTGCCCTCGGCGATGATCGTGCCGGCGCCCGTCGCGGTGAAAAAGGCGGGGATGCCCGCGCCACCGGCGCGGATGCGCTCGGCCAGCGTGCCCTGCGGATTGAACTCAAGCTGCAATTCGCCGGAGAGATATTGCCGCTCGAACTCCTTGTTCTCGCCGACATAGGACGAGACCATCTTGGCGATCTGCCGCGTGTTCAGCAGCATGCCGAGGCCGAACCCGTCGACCCCGGCATTGTTGGAAATGGCGGTGATGCCCTTGGTGCCGCTGTCGCGAAGGGCCGCGATCAGGTTCTCCGGAATACCACAGAGGCCGAACCCCCCGGCCATCACCGTCATGCCGTCAAAGGTGAGACCCGCCAGCGCGGCATGGGCGTCGGGGTAGATCTTGGACTTGCTCATCGGACCCTCAGGGATGTGCTGCTGCTCCATAGCAGAGCACATGCCCCAAGGTAATACTCATCGACCGATGAATTAGTGCGCCTCTTTAGGCGTTTCCATCAATTCGACCAGCACGCCGCCCATATTCTTGGGGTGGATGAAGATGATGGGAGTGCCGTGGGCGCCGATACGGGGTTCGCCCAGCACGGTCGCACCCTTGGCCTTCATCTCGTCACGAGCGGCGATGATGTCGGGCACCTCGAAGCAGACATGATGCTGCCCGCCGGCCGGGTTCTTGGCGAGGAAGTTGGCGATGGGCGATTTGTCGTCGATCGGCTCGATCAGCTCGATCTGGCTGTTGGGGCAATCGACGAAACAGACCCAGACGCCCTGTTCCGGCATGGCGAATTTCTCGCCGATCTTCGTCGCGCCCATCAGGTCGCGATACATCGCGACCGACTTTTCGATGGAGGGCGTCGCGACGCCGATATGATTGAGGCGGCCGATGGTCATGTGTGCTGCTCCAGGGCTGGAATCGGGGAATGGCTGAGCCTGTTCGATACAAGTTTCCGTGGCCCGCGCAAGCTTGCGCCGCGCCGCCAAACGGTGAGAGTGGGCGGGCAAAACAATCGGAGGAAGCCATGGTCGTTCTGGTGGAGAAGGCGGACGGCGTCGCGACGGTGACGATGAACCGGCCGGACGCGATGAACGCACTGTCGATCGAACTGCGCAAAACCCTTGCCGCAACCTTCGCGGCGCTGAGCGCCGACGACGAGATCCGCGCCATCGTGCTGACTGGCGCGGGCGGACGCGCCTTTACCGCCGGCCTCGATCTGAAAGAACTCGCCTCAACGCCGGGCGCGCTCGGCGCCGCCAACCCGACCAGCGCCGCCGACGATCCGGTCCTCGCCATGGAAGCCTGCCCCAAGCCGATCATCGGCGCGGTCAACGGCGTTGCCATCACCGGCGGCTTCGAGGTGGCGCTCGCCTGTGACGTGCTGATCGCCTCCACTGCCGCCCGCTTCGCGGATACCCATGCCCGCGTCGGCATCCTGCCGGGCTGGGGCCTCTCGGCGAAGCTGTCGCGGACCATCGGCCTGATGCGCGCCAAGGAGCTGTCGCTGTCGGGCAATTTCCTCGACGCCAAGACCGCCTATGAGTGGGGCCTCGTCAACCGCGTGGTCGAGCCGGACGAACTCGTCCGCACCGCCCAGAAGCTGGCGCACGACATGGCCAGCATCGATCCCGCCACCTCGCGCACCTACAAGAAGCTGATCGACGACAGCGACAAGCTGTCGGCCGGCGAGGCGCGCAAGCTGGAAACCGCGACGACCAAGGCGCTGAACGCCGCCGTCACGCCCGACAGCATCGCTCAGCGCCGCGAGCAGGTGCAGGCCCGGGGCCGTAGCCAAGGATGACCCTGCCCGATTGGTGGCGGCGGCGGCTGAAGCTGCCGCTCATCGCCGCGCCGATGTTCCTGATCTCAGGGCCGGATCTCGTCATCGCCGCCTGCAAAGCCGGCGCGACGGGTTGCTTCCCGACGCCCAACGCGCGCGACACCGCAATCCTGGACCAATGGCTCGCCCGTATCAGCACCGAGGTAACCGAAGACGACGCACCCTGGGCGGTGAATCTGGTCGTCCATCGTACCAATAATCGCCTCGAAGCCGATCTCGCGCTCTGCGAGCGTTACCGCGCGCCCATCGTCATCACGGCGTTGGGCAGTCCGCAGGCGGTGATCGACCGCGTCCACGGCTGGGGCGGCATCGTGCTGGCCGATGTAAACTCGGTGAAGTTCGCGCAACGCGCCGCCGCCTTGGGCGTCGACGGCCTCGTGCTGGTGGGTGCGGGAGCGGGCGGACACACCGGCCCCATGGCGGGCTTCGCCTTCGTGCCGGCGGTGCGCGAATTCTTTGACGGCATCATCGTGCTCGGCGGCGGCATCACGACAGGGGGCGGCATCGCGGCGGCAGAGGCGCTGGGCGCCGACATGGCCGCCATGGGCACGCGCTTCATCGCCACGCGCGAGAGCCTCGCCAGCGACGCCTATCGCGACATGCTGGTCGCCAGCACCATCGACGATCTGGTCCTCTCGCGCGGCATCACCGGCGTCCCCGCCAACTGGCTGCGCCCCTCCATCGAAGCCGCAGGCATGGACCTCGCCAAGCTGGAAGCCGATGTCGTCATCGACTTCACCGACCCCAAGGGCGATGCCCGACGCTGGACACAAACCTGGTCCGCCGGACACGGCGTCGGGGCGATTAAAAGCGTCGAAAGCGCCGCAAGCCTGGTGGCGAGCCTGGCGGCACAATATGCCGCCGCCAAAGGCCGTCAGCCTTCGGACTGAAGTTTCTGCCCAGCGGAGCCGCCGAGAAAAGCCAGAAAACTGCCCAAAAGACCGGCAAAAAAACGAGGAACGCTTCTTGCGTTGCAGCAAATCGCCTGCCCGCCGGGCAGGCGCAGCATCAACCAAGGAGCCAGAGATGACCTGTTCTCAAGGTCTGGCTGAGAGGGGGCGCGCATGACGAGTATCGGCGCAACCAGTCTCTCAGCCCTGGGCCTGCTGCGGCCGAACCTGTTCACGAAGACGGATACCGACCAGAGCGGTACCGTCTCCAAGGACGAGTTCGTCGCCAGCCGGCCCAAAAACGTCAGCGAAGCCCAGGCGGCCGAGCTCTACGCCAAGATCGATACCGACGGCACCAACGCCCTCACCGAGGACCAGCTCAAGGCGGGCCTGGAGGCGAACAAGCCGGCCAAGCCGGCGGCCTCCGGCGCCGCGCTGTCGAGCGACATGCTCGGCGCGCTGCTCGATCTGATGAAGAGTATCGGCACGAGCGAAAGCGAACGCGGCCATGGCAAGCGCGGCGGTCCGCCGGATGCGGCGGAAATGTTCGCGAAGATGGATGCCGACGGCGACGGATCGGTCACCAGGGCCGAGTTCATCGCGGCCCGTCCGTCCGATGTCAGCGAAGAGGACGCGACCTCGTTCTACGACAGCATCGACACCGAGGGGACAGGCTCCATCACGTCAGAACAGTTCGCCGCCGCCAGGCCGCCGCAGGGCGGTCCGCGTGGCGCTGGCGGTCCGCCGCCGGGTGGTCCGCCGCCGGGCGCACAGGCATCTGATGAAACGGACGAGACCGGCAACACGACGGACGTGGCCACGTCGGTCAGCACGGCGCTCGCCAAGCTGCTCGAGGCGATCAAGGCCTATGCCGAGACGACCACGCGCTCGGCCAGCAGCATCGCCAGCCTGACGAGTACGGAGCTGACGGCCACCTGAGCCTGACGTAGCTTTGACGTCCGCTTGCGGGGGCGAGCGGCGACACCGGAGACCCGGCATCCGCGCGAAAGGGCGGGACGGCGATGAAAAGATGGCGGCGGGGCAGCCGCCATTTCTTTTTGGAGCGAGGCTTGAGGGCCTCGAACGAGTTTCCAAGGCGCTCACAGTCGGGTTTCACGTGAGGTCAGGTTCGACGTACGGGCGTCACCGCTCAGTCGCGGAACACCACGGTCTTCGCGCCATCGACCAGCACGCGCATATCCAGATGCCAGGCGATGGCGCGGGCCAGCACACGGCGCTCGATGTCGCGGCCCTTGCGGATCAGCGTTTCCGGCGTGTCGTGGTGCGAAATGCGCTCCACGTCCTGCTCGATGATCGGTCCTTCATCCAGATCGGCGGTGACATAGTGCGCCGTCGCGCCGATCACCTTCACGCCGCGCTCGTGCGCCTGATGATAGGGCTTCGCGCCCTTAAAGCCCGGCAGAAACGAGTGGTGGATGTTGATGCAACGCCCACTCAACGCCGTCGCCAGCTCGTTCGACAGGATCTGCATATAGCGCGCGAGCACTACCAGATCGGCCTTCGACGCCGCCGTAACGGCGAGAATCTGAGCCTCCTGCGCAGACTTGGTCGTAGCCGTCACCGGAAGGTGATGAAACGGGATGCCGTCGAAATCGAGATGCGCATAGGTCTCACGCGGGTGGTTCGAGATGATGCCGACGACGTTCATCTCCAGCTCGCCCGTGCGCCAGCGGTACAGAATATCTGCAAGGCAGTGGTCCTGCTTCGAAGCGAGCAGCAGCACGTTCTGCTTCTCCGCCCGACGGCGCAGACGCCAGTCGAAGGCAAACTGCGTTGCCACGACGTCCAGACCGCTGCGGACCGCCTCTATTCCGTTGCCTGCAGTCAGCGCGAAACGCACGCGCATGAAGAACCGGCCCGTCGTGGCATCGTCGAACTGATGCGCTTCCAGAATGTCGCAGCCGAGATCGAACAGCCGCGTGGAAACGGCGGCGACGATTCCCGGCCGCCCGGGGCACGACAAAGCCAAGATGTAATCGTCAGCCGTCACGACGCACTCCTCCGGCAGCGGCGCTGCCGGCGGACCCATGCGTCGGAGCGAAGAAAATGGCGGACAGGGTGAGACTGTTGTTCTGTATACTAGAACGCATTGATATCAAAGGAAATTTGCATATTTTCATAGGGTTAGGTACAACGCTGCGGCAAGGCTAGTCAACAATTTATGGCAAACATGGGAAAGCCAAAAACCCTTCCTGAGCATGTAATGCCGTTTGGCGAGAGCCGCGTTTTGTATTTCAACAGGCGGGTTCCGACGGATGTGATCCGATCTGCCCAATTCGAAACCGTGTTTGGCGGCGTCAAGGTTTGGAAGCGGAGTTTGGGGTCATCTGATTGGAAACAAGCGCGCACAAACTACCATCTGATCGCAACCGAGTTTGAGCAGCTTGTCGCGGTTGCGAGGGCAGGTGCAAAAAAACGCCTAGATACCCCCTCGCACAAACGGCGAGCGCGACGAGCCGAAGCGTCAGACCAAGAGTGGATCGCACAGCGCGTTTATCTCGATATTCTTGCCCCGACGCGGAAGCGCCACGCCGAAGCATTTCGCTCTTGGGACACGCTCCATGAGCGAGTTGAGGCGCTTGAGAATGCGTTCCCCGACGCCACTGAATGGAATGCCTATTGGGATCGACGGATCGCCCTAGCCGGGAACGAAGACGAAATCGATGAAAAGGTTGCCGAGTTCGCAGAATGGCTTGGCCTTAGTGTTGCGACCGACGATGACGTCAGCTTAATCCGCAGAGCAGTCGTTCAAGGCCGACGTCGCGCATTCCAGAAGCTCAAAGAGTCTGACTATCTATCGCCTCTGGATGACGAAGACGCCGATGACAGAGAAACTCCGCCGCCAAAGCGGCAAACCCTTTCCGACGTGTTGGACGAATACAAGGCGGCTGGAAAACGCGATGAAAAGTGGCTGCGTGTGCTTGCCGTCAACGTCGAGGAATTTGAAGAGTTTCTGGGGAATCCGAAGCCAATAAATCGGATCTCGCGATCCGATATTCAACTGTACGTAGAGGCTCTTCAGCGAGCTCCTGCAAACCGCAAGCAGCGCTTTCCCGGATTGACCCTAAAGCAGGCGATCGAGGCCAATGAGCGGCGCGAGGAACCCTATGAGGTTATCGGAAAAACCACGATCGAAGACACAAAGCTTGCGGCGCTGAGAACGCTTTTCCAGTTCGCTATGGATCAACGCGCCTGGATTACCGTCAATCCTACCCACCGGCTTAAGGTCAGCCACGCAAACGACAAAGATAAGAGTAAGCGCGCGATATCTGGCTCTGAATTGACGGTCCTCTTCAGCCATCCAATATGGTCAGGCTGCAGTGACCTTGCTCACCCGCACAACCCGGGCGATCTAAAGATCGATGACCACAGGTACTGGGCGCCGCTGGTGCTTTTGTACACGGGTTGTCGGCCGAAAGAGATCGCGGCGGTAAAAATCAGCGAAATCGATATTTCCAGCAGCACGCCACACATCAGAATTCGTGCCAACGAGTTTGGCGGTCTGAAAACAGGGAATGCCAAACGAGACATCCCTCTGGTCGACGCCCTCAAGAGTTTGGGATTCTTTGACTACGTGCGCCGTTTGCAGGCCAAGGGCGAAGTGAGACTGTTTCCCGGATGGGAGGCTGGCGGCACACACAAGGAATACGCCCAGGCCGATTGGGTCAGGGCATTCAACCGCACTGTTGTTCCCGCCCAGTTTGGCCTCGACGCATCCTCTCAAATCGGCCTGTACAGCCTTCGGAAATGCTTCAAGCGGCTCCTGACGACATCTGGTGTGAACAAGCAAGTGCAGGACGAGCTGATGGGGCACGCTGTATCCGATGTAGAGCAGGCATACTTGGGCCGACTCGGGGTATCAGAGACCCACAAACTGGTGAGGTCTCTGCAATACGAAGGATTTGTCTTCCCTCGCGATCGCTCTCCCGCTTCACCAACTTAAAGTCGGCTCAAGTGTCCTAAACACGTCAAACCGGGTGAGAGGAGCGAAGTTGGCGCTTTTCGGAACGAAAAGCGCTGGTTTCTCAGCCTACGGACTACAGAAAGCCTAAACTCGTAGAGCGATTTTTGCCCAAGTTTAGGGTCGGGTGGACGACGAGGTCCGCTAGGCAAGCAGCCGCCAAGGTCTCGGCGGTTGCTTGATTGCTCGACCGAGATTCCGCTCCGCCCGCCCAGCAGTGCCCTAAGAAATTTTTACGTTCCTAGGAAAAGCCTTTCGGACCTCCCGGAACAGCTCAGTCGCATCGGTTTCGAGCGCGTCCGCAATTGCGCAAAACTCAACGACATCAACGCGCCTTACTCCGCGCTCGACCAACGAGACGAAAGGCTGCGGTTTGCCCAAACGACGTGCGAGCTCCGCCTGTGTGACGCCCGCTTTTTTCCGCGCGCCGACGAGAACACCTACAAACGATTGGTATGCCTCGGTGAAGACCGATTTCGGCATTGAGCCGGCTCATGTTGGACCGGCTGCTTCTCTATATACGGAAATGCGATATACGATAATCGTATATTTGCAGGAGCAAGTTTGTGTAAATTGCCACAAGAGAGGGGAAGGGCAGATGGCTGACAAAAGCAATCCAGACGCATTCAAAGCACTGGGGGGATTGATCTTCGTAGCGTTGTTTCTTGGCTACTGCTCTGTCGGCAGTGAAAAGAAGCGAGAACCTTCGTTCGCGACTCAGCCAACTCCTGACCCGGTCATTTATTCAAAGTCAGCCGTGGCGACACTCGCGTCATACGGCACCTTGGACGAGCTTCGTGGCAAACCCCGCGAAAAGATCGTCGATGCCTTGAATGCTTGCAAAAATCTTGCATTGGACGCTACCGAACGTGGCTTTATCACGCGCGGCCAGATTGTGGACGAAACTTGGGATGGAGAGATTGGGGCCGTAGCCGTCGTGAACTTTAGCAACGCGGTTCAAGGCATGAATGAACGAGTCAAAGAATTTTCCGCGGGGCGTCCTCTAAACTCGACCTTTGCGGTTTTTGGCCTGACAGACTCGATAAGCGGTACTCGAAAGACTTTTAAGACGGTCGAATGCACAGTCACTTACAACGTGATCAAGCTTAAGACCTGCCTATCTCGATGCACGACTGACTACATCCAGTGAACGAATTCGACGAAACTCGCGCAGGCGGCGATAGAACGTCGGCAGTGATACGCCCGACTCCAGTGCAATGTCCCTCGACGTAGCGGCGCGATCTTGAATAAGCCGCTCTACTTCGTTCCAATCAATTGCCATAGGTAGCCGAGACCTGCCCCCGGCACGTCCTCTCAGTCGAGCGGCAGCCAACCCAGCGAGCGTTCTGTCTTGGATCAATTGCCTCTCAAACTCTGCGAGGCTGGCAAAAATGTGGAAGATCAATCGCCCACCAGCGCTGGTTGTATCGATCGCCTCAGTTAGCGATCTGAATCCCACACCCCGGCGCTCTAAGTCCTCGACGATCTGAATCAGATGCTTGAGCGAACGCGCCAGACGGTCCAGCTTCCAGACCACCAGAATATCCCCGGTTGAGAGCGAGGTGAGCGCTAGGACCAGTTCCTGGCGTTCCCTCTTCGCTCCTGACGCGGTTTCGACGAATATGCGCTCACAACCTGCCGCCCGGAGCGCATCAGTCTGTAGGGCCGTCTGTTGGTCTTGAGTGCTGACGCGCGCGTAACCCACAAGCATGAAGCTTCCCTTCCTCAATTGCAGTCAGAGAGTCTGGGCAATTGAGGATCGGCTCCAAGGGCCAAACCGGGGTCATCCCATGCGCCTGTCCAGCCGTCACATTTCGCTACCAATCCTCAAAAACGACCGTTTCTGAGGATTTTCGGGTCGTCCGCAATTTTTTTGTCGGGTCCGGACGATAAATGGGACCCGCTGCATACAATACCGAGAACGATCCATTTCTCGGTCCATTTGCCAAAGATGCCCACCTTGCCTTCACCGTTTTCAGCAAGCCGACAGCAAGCTGGGTACAAGCAACTTATCCGCCAGACCATCCGGCCGACCCACGCGGTTACCCTCGTTTTCAATCGTCCCGGCATTACCATCGAAATTGCACGGAAAAACTTGAAGAAATTTCTTGGTCGCATTGACAAAGTTAGGCTTGGAACCAAGTTCTGGAAGCGATCTCATAAGGAGCGGCGTTCCTTGGGCGTGTTCTTTCCCGAGCACGTAACGTCCAATTTTCACTGGCATGGCTCGATATGCCTGCAAGCAACGCCACGCCTCCCTGACGTGAGCGTTCTCGTCGGCAATTTGGATGTGATCTGGAAGGAGATCGTTCCTAGCGGCAGCTGTCAGGCGGTCGAGCATGACGAGCACGTTTTCGGACAAACCGCAGACGGTTGGGCCGCTTACATAACCAAGGAAGTCGGCAAACCGGGCAACCCTGAGCCGGCGATCTCCACCGAATTCATCCCTGACAGACCGATAAAACCCCGAAAAACGAAGAGTCGTACCGGACGCCGCGCCGCCGCCTCACCGGAAGATGCGTCCAAGACTGAGAGCTTGCCGAGCTCTCCAGTCGCACGAGCGAAGCGCAGCCGCTCGTGAATCTAAGGCACTGACTGATCCATCACCTCAACACGAAGCGGTCGAGTGCAATAGGCAATCGACCCCGCATGGCAAGTTATGAGGTCACGGGCTGCTTGCCGTGACCGCCACCAGGACGACATGCGAAACTGCGAGCGGTTTGAAGCGCTAGGCAAGTAAGCGCGTCAGACAGGGACGCTCCGGGACGACAGTCCGAAAGACCTGCAGCATGGTCTATCCCAAAGCTTGCCCTACGGCTGCGCTGGTTCGTGAGGAAACCAGCGCAGTTGTTAGTGCTAACGGCAATGCATCTACGAAGTCCTAGAGACGTGAGCGCTTTCTGTGACCCCATCCCTCGCATGCACACTTAACTTCCCAGCTATCCGCCCTCCGTCGCATGAAACTTCTACCGGCTCTCAAAATCTTCGATTGCCTTTTCGGCATCAGAAAGTCTCGAAGCGAGAAGCATGTCGAGAACGTCCAGTGCATAGGCGCGGAGAGCCGGGTTGTGCTCGCACTCGCGGTAAACCTTCAATATCGCCTGGGGCGCTTGAAAGAGCGAAAGCGAATGACGCCCATTGGAAGCAGCAATTTGATCAGAGTTATCCAATAGCCTCTTGATTGCTGAGAGGTACAATTCCGGGAATCGGTCTGCTACGTCATCCAGCCGGATCATCAGACCTTCGGATTCATACAAAAACTGCGGTGATGCGACAAATGCCTCCAAAGGCGGCAGGGTGTCTGATCCCTCCTTTAGAAGTTCGCCCCAGGGCGCCTTAGCTGCCTCACGTCGCACTATTTCAGACGGATCATTGATGCCATCGAGTAGCCATGCCCGCGCAACCAAATGGTTCGGCCCAGATATCATGTTCTGCCTCGCCACGAATGCACGGACGCGTCTCATCACCTCATCATTTGCCAGCAGTTCCATGTCCGGATGATCATCCGCGTCACTGAGCGCCGAAACAAACTGCACGATGAGCGCACCTACCCGCACCCTTACGTCATCACTCGCGGTGAGCTGGTCTAGCAGCGGTCTCAAGGCCGCCCTGTCATAAGAAACCGCCCATAGACCCAGCCAGTTGAACTCGGGTGTGACGATAAGGTTGCCATCGACAGCCAACATTTCCCTGACCAAGGTATGAGCTGTTGCTGGGTCAGATTTGGCAATTGAGATGACAAGATTGCTCCAGTCAGTCAGTTCATCAGAGGGGTCATATTCGGAGATGGACTTCCTTATCAGCGCGACAGCATCCGCCAAAAACGTAGGTCTCAGTCGCAGGTATTTTGCCAGAGCGTCTCGAGCGCCGCTTCTGTAGGGCATCTCTCGAACGGACCGCCTCCGACGCTGAAAAAGATCATCAATGCTCTCTGCCGCGCCCGACGGCAGGACGGGGTCGTCGCTGACGGCAGTCCGAACAATAACTTGCCCCTCGTCCGTAGGTGTAGACGAAGCGAGAGCTAAGATCGTCGCCTTGATCTCAGGTCGGTCGATGATAGCGGGATACTGACCGGCGAGATCGCCAACAATGTGCGCATCAATTATGTCGCCCCTGGCCACCGAAAAAGCAGCGCATAGGTCTGCGGCGGCTGGATCGGCAGTTGAGTACGAAACACCTCGAACGATAGACTTCGCGAATACGGTGAGACTTTCAGAACTCAAAGTGGTCAGCAGTGCGGCAAAGCGGCTCGGCTCCGCCTGCGAGCATTCGCCCAGAGTACGGGAAAGCTCGTCGTTTCCTCCACTTTGCGATCCACGAAAGTACGAGCGAGGGTGCAATGCGTGTTTATGCAGAGCGCGTCTCCAGTTCGCGTCGGACATATGCCTCGCGGACTCGGTCGGGATGGGTGACCCTACCAACCTCGCAGTATCGCTCCCTGACTCGTACGGCTGCCATTTTTGAGAGGCAGCTTTCCTATCGAGGACGGCTAACCGGACTAAGAGACGTGTGCTGAGCGTTGTGCGATCCAGCATTGATAAAAAGCACCACTGAGCGTAGCCGACATAACTAAGACTGCGCTTAGCGTGTTTGCGATTTTCAGCTGGAGAATCTTTGTCCCATCGAAGGATCGCACTAGCTCTTGTGATTTCCGGGTAGTAGGCGAGCACCTTTTCCTCAATCCCAGCGTTTGATTTCTCGCTGAGATGGGGGCGAGCGGCCGTCCACGCGAGCGCAAACGCTTGCCATGGGGTTTCCCTGTACCCGACCTCCATGATCTCGGGATCGGCGCATGCGAATTCAAAGGTTTCAATGCAGTGCTGCGGGGCGGACTCTACGCAGGCAAGGGCCAGGAATTTATGGTGTCGGCCTCCTCTGACTAGCTCAGCAGCGAAAGCTGCTACACTTTCAGGGTCGGACCTTGCGGCAAGCTGCAGCGAGTCTCGAATCAAAAGAAGCAAGCTATTCGAGTACTGGGTGGGCGCTTCGATGCGCGAAATTCCCCATTCCTGACGTCCGTAGCGCTCGAAATCTCTCGAAACCGCAACCGAGAAATGTGGAAGAATCATCTTCGCAAAAGCTAATGGCTCCTTCTTGGACACCTCTTCAAACCAGTGCCAAGAGTTGCCATCAGAGTGGCCATCAAACGGGTGATTTTCGGTATTTGCGCCGAACCATGCTTGTAGCCAGCGATTGATTCCCTCCACTGCTACCAGCGGCGATGCCTTTAGCCAGCCTGCCGCGTCAAGAATGCTCGGCAGAGCGCTCTTTCCTGCCAATGACCCGCGCTGCGCGTCGATGGCATCGAAATAGAGACTAGGGATGGGTCCGTCCAATGGCTCCGGATGCTCAGTTTCTGGCCGGATAATGAACCAATGTAGCAGTTCGGGATAACTGAGAGCGCCGTGGTCTATGGCCAATCGCAGGATCGCTGCGCAATCTCCGGGATACTGAGAACTAACCAGCCTTAGCGCGCGACTAGCTAGATCGACCCGATCAACGTTTCCCGATCTCATCCATGCGGCAATCATGCCTTGCTTAAGGGCGAGTTCGGCCCAAGCCGGCGCATTAAATATCTTCCGCTCTAGGGCAGATGGAGCAACATTGAAGCTGATTGTTCTCCGAACTACGTCCAACTCTGCGACATGAGGCGACGAGAGGCTGGCCAGCCAGCCGCAGATCGCGTGACGTATGTGAAATCTAATCGCGTCGCTGCCGAGGACTGACTGCAATTCGCGAAGGTAAAGCGGCTCACCACCAACTGAGCGATAGTGAGCCAAAATTTGGCGAACTTGTGTGCGCGTGAAAAGCTCTTGGGTGCCAGATGTAAGGAACTCTGCGAGTCCTCGTCCTGACTGGATGAACCCAAGAGCGAACGAGTAGTCGAAAAGACTCTCATGAAAGAAGCGCAGCGCGCCATCCGCCTCCGAAACCAAACGAAGCGATTGCAAATTTCGAGAAGCAAAACGGTAGCTAGACAGAGTGGCTTCGGGCGCCAGTAGAATTCGATTTTCGCTCATGCGCGACGCCAACGCCACCAATGCCTGACTGACGGTCCAGCCGAGGTTATGAGGAGCAAGCTGGGTTTCGCAGTGATTGATCAAGTGGTCGAACAGCTCCTTTAGGCTGCCCGCCTCGCTTCCTGCGGCTCTGCGATGTCGAGGCAGTCGGCTAAGCAACGCCAGACTGAGTGGGCTTGAAAGAAGCTCTCGCTTGTCCTGGCTCACACTGGCGACGTCGACACCCAACCGGCTTAGTGCCGGAGCGGTTTCCGTCTCCCAGTCGAGTCCAAGCACATGAAATCGGCGAGCCGATGGACTTTCCAGCAGATCCTTTAGGCGCGAGTCCGCACCTAGATCATATGTGCGACAACTGAGCACAAGTTTGAGGTACGGGTAGGACTCAGCCTGCGCAATCATATCAAATATGAGATCCCGGGTGTTTTGGGACCGGCCAGATGCCTCGCTAACTGCGTCGAGTTGGTCAATCACGATCACTGCAGTTTCGGCGCGATACTTCTCGCCTACGGTGACTACGGGACTTTCGTTTCGTCCGGTCGTCCTGACTCCCACGTCTTTGACGTGGGCCACGCCGTCGAGCATTCGATCCACCCGAAACGCGAACGCTGGAATTGAGTGAGCGGAGAGTTTTTGAAGTACCTCGATGACTATTCCGCTCTTGCCGCTTCCAGCTGCGCCGTCGAGTACTGCGATGTTCGGCCCAGATCGGTCAGATAAAAACCTGAAAACTTCCTCGCTTAGTGATCGCTCAAGCACCTCCCCTTCAAAGCCAAACGGCTCGAAACTTCGCCTGTAGCTGGAGTTGGCTGTCGTAAGCGCGCCTTGGATCGTCTCATCCAGTCGATGATTTTTCAGGCCGCCGCCCTGCGACAGGACTACTCTTCGAAGTTCATCTGTCGAAACGGTTTGCGATATTCGCTGGTCCAAATGTTCACTTATGGCAGCGAGTCCAGCGGCAACGTCTTCGAAGATTACGCTTGCGAGATGGATAATGTCTCGTCGCAGACGATCTTCCGAAACCGTGTCGGCTCGGAATCTTGAGAGGAGATCGAAAGCAAAATCGTCTGAGATGCCTCCCCACGCCAACTTTAGGCTGTCCCAAAGAGCAGCATTTCGGCCGTCTCCCAGTAGCGCCAAAAACTGCGAGCATGTGGAGCTGCGTTTGGCGCGATGTAAGAGCGGCTCAAGTGCTGATGACGCGTTAGAGACAAAAACGCATTCGGTCGCCGGTTCGGCAACCAACTTGGATTTGAAGCTGGCCAATACGCCCCGCGAACTAAGCCGCGCGATGGTCCAAGTGTCACCTGTGGTTAGAATTTTGGACTGATGCCATTCGACGCCGGAAGGACTGCGAAATTCGAACTCAAAACCTTCGGCATCGACTTCGACGGGTTCACACCTGATAGCGGAGCCATCCACGTAGATTACCGCGAGAGCATGGCGGGCAACCCAAAGCTGCTCGTATATATTTCCAATCTTATCCCAGTATCCGCCCGACAAATCTAAGGCGACTGCAGCGTGTCCTGACATTCAACGATGGTTACTCGCGGCACTGATTCGCGCGAGTCTGTTGATATGTCGCGCCCCTAAAAGCCGAGATTAGACGGGACAGTCTCGCTTTTAGAAACAGCCTGATCTTGTAGTGGGCGATAGACCGAGCCGGAGCCGCCTAAACGTCAAAAACTGTGGCTTACGTGTTGGTAGCGCTGATGTTGCGGTCGATCGACCACCCTGTCAGGAGCGCGATAAGTGGTCCGCCTTCGAACAAGTGACGCTTGGCTTAGCAAACATTCAGGTAATCAACTCGGCAAACAAAGCGCGTAGTCGCGCCATAAGCTATTGATTGGAAACAACTTAAATAACATGGCGGACAGGGTGAGATTCGAACTCACGGAGAGCTTTCACCCTCGCCGCATTTCGAGTGCGGTACCTTAAACCACTCGGCCACCTGTCCGCGGCCCGTTCGAGGAACAGATCCCCGGCGGAAGGCGCGTCACATAGCCGAACGTCGCGGCGGCATCAACAGCGCTTTTCGCCCCTATTCAGCCGTCAGCCGGGCTGCGGCGAAACGTGCGCCCGGCCCTTGCGCGAGCTGCTTTGCGAGGTAAGGGCCGGCCACCCGCATCGCACCGTCCAGCGCGTAGCTCGCATTGATCGCCAGCAGGCCAGAGCCGGCCATGCCCGGCGTGGCGGCCGGATCGCGCACATAGAGCTCGTAGGTGGTCGCATCCTTCATCCCCGCTGCCGCCACATCGGCATGGAGCGCGTTCGCGGCCGCGCGGTCCTTCAGCGGGTACCAGACGAGATAGACGCCGACAGGAAATCGCTTCCACGCCTCGCGCAGCGCTTTGGCGAGATCGGCGAACTCGGTCGTTTTCTCGAATGGCGGGTCGATCAGCACGAGACCACGCCGCTCCGGCGGTGGCAGCAGCGCCTTCACGGCGGCGTAGCCGTCGCTAGCCCGCACTTTGGCGCCGGTGAAGGGATAGAGGGTTTCGGCGAGGATTTCGGCCTCTTTCGGGTGGAGATCGCAAGCGATCAGCCGGTCCTGCGGGCGTAATTTGCGGGCAAGAAGCAGGGGAGACCCAGGGTAGGCGGTGACTCCACCGCCCTGATTCTCGGCGCGGAGGGCGTCGAGATAGGGTTTCACCCCCTCGGGCACGTCCGTTGCATCCAGAAGCCGGCCGATTCCGTGGCGATATTCCCCGGATTTCTGGGCTTCCGGCGAGGCCAGGTCATACCGGCCGGGGCCGGCATGGGTATCGAGAACGAAGAGGGGTTTGTCCTTGGTTTGCAGGTAGGTGATGAGCGCGATCAACGCGACATGCTTGAGGACGTCGGCGTGATTTCCGGCGTGGAAGCCGTGGCGATAATTCATCGTTCCAAATACATCAGCAAAATCAGTATCTTACAACAATGACACGCAATTAATGCTGGGGTCATTTTGAGGCAATGGTCCGCTCCCTATCTTCATAAGCGTCACGGAGCCCACAGCACCGGACAGCAGACTGGACGGCCGGGCCGTCCTGCACCAGAGGGAGCCCCGACCCTCGCAGGACCGCCCCGCCGTCACCGGCTCCCCCCGCCGGGTCTGTTAAATGAATACGGGGCCGGTGCCATCCCCCTCGTGCACCGGCCCCGTTTCATTTTGGGCGCACAGCCGCTGAAATCCTGAGAGATAAAGCCTTAAGCCGACTCTGTTTTCCTTGACAGGCGGGGCCCCCGGCGTCTATCTGCCCGCCTCCCGGCGGACCTCCCTGAGGCCTTGGGCCGCGCGCATGCGCGGGCCGCCGATCCATTATTCAAGCGGATGCGCTGATGGCGCGCCGGCTTATCGAGGCGGTTTGACGATGTATGCGGTGATCAAGACGGGCGGCAAGCAGTACAAGGTCGCCCCGGGCGAGGTCGTGAAGGTTGAGCTCCTGAAGGGCGACGCCGGCACGAAGGTGCAGTTCGGCGAAGTGCTGCTGTTCGGCAACGGCGAAGGCGTGTCGAAAGTCGGCGTGCCGTTCCTCTCGGGCGCGTCGGTGGAAGGCGAGATCGTCGACCACGGCCGCAACGACAAGATCCTGGTCGTGAAGAAGAAGCGCCGCCAGAACTATCGCCGCAAGAACGGCCACCGTCAGCACTTCACGCGCGTGAAGATTCTGTCGATCGCCGCCTAAGAGATACGAGATTTAGGAGAGCACCATGGCTCACAAGAAAGCAGGCGGTTCATCCCGCAACGGTCGTGACTCGGCAGGCCAGCGCCTTGGCGTGAAGCTGTTCGGCGGCCAGGTCGCCGTCCCGGGCAACATCATCCTGCGTCAGCGCGGCACGCGTTGGCACGCCGGTAATGGCGTCGGCATGGGCACGGACCACACCCTTTACGCCCTCAATGAGGGCGCCGTGACGTTCAAGAAGGGCTGGAAAGACCGCCAGTTCGTCTCGATTACCCCGGTAGCCAAAGAAGCGGCTGAATAAGGCGCGTTCCATATAGGGGCCGCCGGACTAAGGCGGCCCGTCAAGCGAGGGAGATGGTCCGCCATCTCCCTTTTGTTTTGCCCTCGCGCATCGATCTTTGGGGACCCACGATGAGCGCGACCGAAACCGTCCAGAAGCCCTTCCCGGTTCAGCCCGCCTATGACGCGGGCACGCTGGAACTCAAAGGCAAGACCGTCACGCTGCGCCGCCCGCGCGCGTCAGACGCGCATGACGTGTTCAACGCCATGAACGATTTCGACGTTGTGAAAAATCTCAGCCGCGCGCCCTGGCCCTATACGCTGCACGACGCGGTGAGCTGGCTGGAAAGCATCGAAAACGGCGGCCCTCAACGCACGGCCTACCCTTTCGCCATTGTAACTGGCGGGCGGCAGGTCGGGACGGTAGGCATCTCCACCAATCCACAAAATCCCGCCGCCGTGGAGCTTGGCTACTGGATCGCGCGGGATTGGTGGGGCCGTGGCATCGCCACGGAGGCTGCCCGCCTTGCCGTCGGCTTCGCCTTCACCCATCTCAAACTCGAGGAACTTGAAGCCGGTCACTTCGTTGACAACGCGGCGTCTGGCCGCGTGTTGGAGAAGATCGGATTCGCCTACACACAAACCGTCGCAAGGTTTTCAAAGGCCCGCGATTGCGACGTCGACTGCCGCATGATGATCCTGCCCCGGACGCGATTCGCGGCAGGCCAGAACGACAGCGAAGGAGGAACGGACCATGGCGGTTGAATACGCCCCGAGACCCCTACCCGTCGCCGGAAACCTGGCGACGAAACGCCTTGTGCTGCGCCCGTTCCGTCTGAGCGACGGACCGGCCGTGGAGCGCATGGCCGGTGATTTTGACGTGGCCAAGATGCTGGACGTCGTCCCCTATCCCTATCCGGAAGGGGCGGCCGCCAAGTGGATCGCGACGCATGACGACGCCCGCGCCGCCAATCAGGAATGGCCGTTCGCCATCGAGAAGGATGGCGAACTGACCGGCTGCGTGGGGCTCAACCGCGAAAGCGATGGGTTGCTGCATCTCGGCTATTGGGTCGGCCAGCCTTTTTGGGGTCACGGCATCGCGACCGAGGCCGCCCGTGCGGCCCTCGCGTTCGCATTCGACGAACTCGGCGAAATTGAAGTGAAGTCCGGCCATTACGCCGACAACCACACCTCGGGCCGCGTGATGACGAAGCTCGGCTTCCGTTACGCCAAGGAGAGCATGCGTTTCTCCAAGGCGCGCGGACATGCCGTGCGCTTCCTGGATACGCGCCTGAAGCGCGAGAATTTCAGGAGATAGGCTGAACGGCGGCGGCGGTCCGGGATGGGGCCGCCGCCTTTGCCGTGCTAGACCCCGCCCATGAAGTTCCTCGATCAGACCAAGATTTATGTGAAGGCCGGCGACGGCGGAAACGGCGCCGTGTCGTTCCGGCGCGAGAAGTTCATCGAGTATGGCGGCCCGGACGGCGGTGATGGCGGCAAGGGCGGTGATGTCTGGATCGAGGCCGTCGACAATCTGAACACCCTCATCGACTACCGCTACCAGCAGCATTTCCGCGCCGGTCGCGGCACAAATGGCATGGGCCGCCAGCGCTCCGGCCCCGGCGGCGCCGACATCACGCTGAAAGTCCCGGTCGGCACCGAAGTGCTGGACGAGGACGGCGAGACGCAGCTCCACGACTTCACCTATGCCGGTGAGAAGATTCTGTTCCTGCGCGGCGGCAATGGCGGCTTCGGCAATGCGACGTTCAAATCCTCGACCAATCGCGCACCCCGTCACGCCAATCCCGGCCAGACGAACGAGGAGCGCACGATCTGGCTGCGCCTGAAGCTGATCGCCGACGCCGGCCTTGTCGGCCTGCCGAACGCAGGCAAATCGACCTTCCTCGCCGCCACCAGCGCCGCGAAGCCCAAGATCGCCGATTATCCCTTCACGACACTGGCGCCACAGCTAGGCGTCGTCGCCATCGACGGCGCGGAGTTCGTGCTGGCCGACCTTCCGGGTCTCATCAAGGGCGCGCATGACGGCGTGGGCCTGGGTGATCGCTTCCTTGGCCATATCGAACGCTGCCGCGTGGTGCTGCATCTCATCGACGGCACCGAGAGCGCCATCGTGAAGGCCTACCGCACCATCCGCCGCGAGCTGGAGCTGTACGGCCAGGGCCTCGCCGAGAAGCCGGAGATCATCGGCCTCAACAAGATCGATGCGCTGACCCCGTCCGAGGTGAAGAAGAAGATTGCGGCTCTGGAGAAGGCGAGCGGCGCGAAGGTTTTCGCGCTGTCCGGTGCGACCGGCGACGGCGTGAAGACCGTTCTGCGCGACATGGCGAAGCGCATCGGTGTTGCGACCCGCGCCGAAGAGGCGGCGGCCGAACCGGCCGCGCCCTGGCGTCCATGAGCGCCCGGCTTTGAGCGCCCGGCTTTCAGACGCGCGCCGCATCGTCATGAAGATCGGCTCGTCGACCTTGGTCTCGCCAGAAGGCGAGCCGAAGCGCGCGTGGCTGGCCGGCCTCGCCGCCGACATCGCCGATCTGAAGGCGCGGGGCGCCGAGGTGATCGTCGTCTCCTCGGGCGCGATTGCACTGGGGCGCCGCCGTCTGAAGCTCGCATCCGGCGCGCTACGTCTGGAAGAGGCGCAGGCCGCCGCCAGCGTCGGCCAGATCGCACTCGCCGAAGCCTGGACCGAAGCGCTCGCCGCCAAGGGCCTGACCGCCGCGCAGATCCTGCTGACCCTCGACGATACCGAGGAGCGCCGCCGTTATCTCAACGCGCGCGCGACCATCGGCGCACTGCTGGGCTTGAGCGCCGTGCCGGTGATCAACGAGAACGACACGGTCGCGACCGCCGAAATCCGCTTCGGCGACAATGACCGACTCGCCGCGCGCGTGGCGGCGATGACGGGCGCGGACTGCCTGATCCTGCTCTCGGACATTGACGGCCTCTACACCGACAACCCGGTGAAAAACGCTGAGGCCAAATTCCTGCCCGAGATCGCCGAGATCACGCCCGAGATCGAAGCCATGGCCGGACGGCCCGGCAGCGACATGGGCTCGGGCGGCATGATCACCAAATTGCTGGCCGCCAAGATCGCGACCGCCGCCGGATGCCACATGGCGATTGCGCTGGGTCAGATCGACCGCCCGTTGACCCACCTCGCCAATGGCGGTCGCGCGACCTGGGTGCTGGCGAAATCCAACCCCGCCGCCGCACGCAAGCAGTGGATTCTCGGCGCGCTGAAACCGGCCGGCAGCCTCACCATCGATGCGGGCGCGGAAGACGCTCTGCGTGGCGGCAAGAGCCTGCTGCCCATCGGCGTCACCGCCGTCACCGGCAATTTCGAGCGCGGCGATGCGGTGATCGTACGCGGGGCTTCCGGCGCAGAGATCGCGCGCGGCCTCGTCGCCTATGAGGCTGACGAGGCGCGCCGCCTGATCGGCCGCCGCTCCGGTGAGTTCGAAGCCGTGCTTGGTTATCCCGGCCGCGCCGCGATGATCCACCGCGACGATCTGGTGGTGCTGTGAGCACTCTCAGTTGTCATGGTCGGCGCAGGCCGACCATCCACGCCTTCATCCGCGCCCCAAGGCGTGGATGGTCCGCCTTCGCGGACCATGACAGAATGGGGTCGAGATGAATGCCCCCGCGCAAATTTCAGATACGGCCGCACTGATGGCGGAGATGGGCGTCCGCGCCCGTGCCGCCGCGTCGGCTCTGACGGCGGCGAGCGCCGAACAGCGCACGCGCGCCCTGAATGCCATCGCCGAGGCGATCCGCACGGCGGCGCCCGAAATTCTGAAAGCCAACGCAGCCGACATGGCGCGGGCGAGCGATCTCAGCGGCGCGATGCGCGACCGCTTGCTGCTGGATGCGAAGCGCGTCGCCGCGATGGCTGACGGCGTCGCCGCCATTGCGGCCATTCCCGATCCGCTGGGCGCAGTGATCGCGGAATGGGCGCAGCCCAATGGGTTGAAGTTCGCGCGCGTACGCGTGCCCATCGGCGTGATCGGCATCGTCTACGAAAGCCGCCCCAACGTGACGGCGGATGCAGGCGCGCTGACGCTGCGCTCCGGCAATGCCGTAATTCTGCGCGGCGGTTCGGAAAGCTTTGTCAGCAGCCACACGATCCACGCCGCCATGGCCGCTGGACTGAGAGAAGCGGGCTTGCCCGAAGACGCCATCCAAATCGTACCGACGTCCGACCGCGCTGCCGTCGGTGCGATGCTGACGGGCTTGAACGGAGCCATCGACGTGATGATCCCGCGCGGCGGCAAGAGCCTGGTCGCCCGCGTGCAGGCCGAGGCGCGTGTGCCGGTGCTGAGCCACCTTGAGGGCCTCAACACCACCTATATCCACGCCGCCGCTGACGAAGCGAAGGCGCGCGCTATCGTGCTGAACGCCAAGCTGCGCCGGACCGGCGTCTGCGGCGCGACCGAGACGTTGCTGATCGACGAAGCCGTCCTGGCCAAGACCGGCCGCGCGGTCATCGCCGATCTGCTGGACGCCGGATGCGCGGTGCGCGGCGACAAGGCCGTGCAGGCGCTGGATGCGCGCGTGACGGCTGCGGCGGACGAGGATTTCCGTACCGAGTTTCTGGACAGCATCATTGCGGTGAAGACCGTGGCAGGCCCGGACGCAGCCATCGCCCATATCGCGGCGCATGGCACGCAGCACACCGATGCGATCCTGACTGAGGATGAAGCGGTGGCGGAGGATTTCCTCGCCCGCGTCGACAGCGCCATTGTGCTGTGGAACGCCTCCACTCAGTTCGCCGATGGCGGCGAGTTCGGCTTCGGAGCCGAGATCGGCATCGCGACGGGCAAGCTGCACGCGCGGGGGCCCGTCGGCGCGGCGGAACTGACGACTTATAAAACCATCGTGCGCGGCACCGGCCAGACGCGGCCCTGACAGGCGCCTGAGAAGAGAACGGGCGGGCCGCCGGAACCGGCAGCCCGCCCATCATCGTCTCGCAGGCCGATCAGCCCTTCTTGCAGTCCGTCTCGGCCTTTTCTTCGGCGACGTTCTCGGCGTCGAGGAACGCCCTCAGCCTGGCGCGATAGCCCTCGTTGTCAGCTTTCGGGTCAGCTCCGGTCGCCTTTACGCCCTTCTCGACATCGCTCGCCGAGCCGCTGCCGTTCACGCGGGCCGTCAGATAGATCGACTGGTCTTCAGAACTGAGCGAACCAGCCAGCGTCTTGCCGACACAAGCGCAATCAAACCGGTCAGCGCCGAAGCGGCCATTCTTGCCGCCGGCTTCGCACTGCGCCGCGACCTTGGTTTCAAACTCCGACGACCCGCAGGCCGACAGCAACAGACCCGCGCCAATAACGAACATTGCACCGAACTGAACGCCATGCATTGAACTCTCCTCCTGGCTGCGATGAGCCTGAATGGGTTGAAGGATTCGGCCCGCCCGGGGCAATCCAGTTGAGCGCCGATGAGGCGAATGGCCGCGATGCCGACGGCGCCGTGTCTGCCGCTTGTTTGACAAAACCGCGACACTGCGCCACCCATGCGGCCGTAATCTCCATTTCGAGCATAAAGCCGCCACCCCGATGCCCCGCCTTCTCACGCGCGCCTCCGCGCCGCCGCAGCGGCTGCGCGTGGGATTGTTCGGCGGGTCGTTCAACCCGCCGCACGAAGGCCATCGCCATGCGAGCCTGATCGCGCTGCGCCGGCTGAACCTCGATGCCGTGTGGTGGCTGGTGACGCCGGGCAATCCGCTGAAAGATCCGCGTGGGCTCGCCCCGCTGGCGCAGCGGATGAAGGCTGCAGTGGATATCGAGAACCATCCGCGCATCTATGTGACGACGCTGGAAAGCGAACTCGGCACGCGCTTCACCGCCGATACGCTGCGTGTGCTGAATGCGCGGTTCCCGGCCATCAACTTCGTCTGGATCATGGGGGCCGACAATCTCGCCTCCATCCACAAATGGCGGGACTGGCAGACGATCTTCCGCACCATGCCGATCGTCGTAGTGGCGCGGCCGGGCTATGCGATGAAGGCCCTCGCCTCGCCCGCCGCCAAGCTGTTCGCCGCCTCGCGGCTCGATCCCGACGATGCCGAGATGCTGCCCTTCATGGCGCCCCCGGCCTGGACCTATCTCGACGAGCGGCTCGACCCGACCTCGTCCACCGCCATTCGCGCGCGCGGCCTTTGGCCCGTGGGCGGGGCGTGATACCCTGAACGCCATTGTTTCACCCGCAAGGATGCCTGCCCTGACCGCCAAGAAAACGCCTGCCGCCGCGAAAGCCGCCGCCAAGAAGAAAGCCGCGCCGAAGGCCGGCACGACCAAGACCGCCGAACGCAAGGCCAAGCGCGCCGCCAAGGCCGCCGCTGAACCCAAGGTCGAAGCGGCGCCCAAGGCCAAGGCTGCGAAGAAGACGGCGGGTCCGCGTCCGTTCGAGAAGCTGCTGAAGACGGTTCTCGCCCAGCTCGATGACGACAAGGCCGAAGAGATCGTCTCGATCGATCTGGAAGGCCGCGCCGACTATGCCGACGTGATGGTGGTCGCCTCCGGCCGCTCGGCGCGTCATGTCGCATCCATCGCCGACCATCTCGCCGAGAAGGTGAAGGCGGAAGGCTATGGCCGGGCTGTCGTCGAGGGCGAAAAGACCGGCGACTGGGCCATCGTCGATTGCGGCGACGTGATCGTCCATGTCTTCCGCCCGGAAGTCCGCAGCTTCTATGACCTGGAAGCGATGTGGAACGCCGGGGCCGAACACCGCGCCCAGGCCGGCTGAGGCGTTGAAGTTTCTGCTGCTCGCGGGCGGCCGCGCCGCCTCGGCCCCCGAAACGGCGGCGGCGGCGGACTACCTGAAGCGCGCCACGCTCGCGGGCAGGAAAATCGGGCTGAAAGAGGCCGGGCTCGTCGAGATCGACGAGCGCAAGGCGAACTGGCTGGACGCGCTGCCCAAAGGCGGCGTTCTGGCGGCGCTGGACGAGCGGGGCACGAATGCCTCCTCGGCGGAACTCGCCGTGTGGCTGAGGAAGCACCTCGACAGCGGAATTCCGGCCCTGGCGCTGGCTATCGGGGCGGCTGACGGCCTCCCCGCCCCGGTGCAAGCTGCGGCGCGCGAGACTTTCGCCTTCGGACGGGCGACCTGGCCGCATATGATGGTGCGGGTGATGGCCGCCGAGCAGATTTACCGGGCGGTCACTATCCTCACCGACCATCCCTATCACCGGGTTTGAGGCGAAAAGCGTATCGGAGCCGGGGTGACACGTTGCCGCCCCATTCCTAGCTATTCTTCAGGCCCATCTTTCCAGAGTCGCCATGACCGCCGTCCGCCGCCCCCGTCCCATCGTGCTCGCCATCCTGGATGGCTGGGGCCATAGCGAACGCCGCGAGGACAACGCCCTCGTCGCAGCGGATATTCCGAATTACCGCCGCATGCTGGCCGAAGGGCCGTGGAGCTTTCTGGCGACCAGCGGCCCCTCGGTCGGCCTGCCGCCGGGCCAGATGGGCAATTCCGAAGTCGGCCACATGAATATCGGCGGCGGCCGCATCGTGCTGCAGGAGCTCGACCGCATCGGCAACGCCATCGCCGACGGCACGCTCGCGAAAAACCCCGTGCTGAGCGACGTCATCGCAAAAGCCAAAGCCGCCGGTGGCGCACTGCACATTCTGGGGCTGCTCTCGCCGGGCGGTGTGCACAGCCATCAGGATCACATCGTCGCGCTGGCGAGGGCCGGGGCGGCGGCTGGCTTGAAAGTCTGGCTGCATCCCTTTTTCGACGGCCGCGACGTGCCACCGAAAAGCGCGCTGGAATTCCTGCCCGAAGTTCGCGCTGCGCTGACCGGCGTCGATGGTGTCACGTTCGGAACGGCCGGTGGCCGCTTCTATGCGATGGATCGCGACAAGCGCTGGGAGCGCGTGTCGCTCGCCTATGACGCGATGGTCGAGGCGAAGGGTCCGCATTTTGCGACGCCCGAGGCCGCCGTCGAGGCCGCCTATGCCGAAGACATCACCGACGAATTCGTGCTGCCCGCCGTGATCGACGGCTATCCGGGCATGAAGGATGGCGACGGCGTCATCATGGCGAACTTCCGCGCAGACCGCGCCCGCCAGATCATGATCGCGCTGATCGACCCCGCGTTCGACGGTTTCGCGCGCAGCCGCGTCGTCGCCTTCGCGGCCAAGGCTGGTGTCGCCGAATACTCCAAGGCCATCGCCAGCCTGATGCCGTCGCTCTACGCGCCGGAATATGTGCCGAATGCGCTGGGTGAAGTGCTGTCGCAGGCGGGCCTGAAACAGCTCCGCATCGCGGAGACCGAGAAATACGCGCACGTCACCTTCTTCTTCAACGGCGGGCGCGAGACGGTGTTCGAGGGCGAGGAGCGCATCCTCATTCCCAGCCCCAAGGTGAAGACTTACGATCTGAAGCCCGAGATGAGCGCGTTCGAGATGACGGATGCGCTGGTCGAGGCGATCGGTTCAGGCAAATTCGACGTCATCGTCGTCAACTACGCCAATCCCGACATGGTCGGCCATTCGGGCATTCTCAGCGCTGCCGTGAAAGCGGTGGAAGCCGTGGATCTCTGCCTTGGCCGCCTGCGCGAGGCGGTGGATAAGGTGGGCGGGCTGATGCTCGTCACCGCCGATCACGGCAATGTCGAACAGATGAAAGACCCGGTCACCGGCGAACCGCACACCGCGCACACGACGTTCGACGTGCCGCTGGTGATGGTGAACGCAAAGACGCTGGCGAAGCCGGTGTCGCTCGCTAAAGGCAAGCTCGCCGACATCGCACCGACCGTACTGGAGCTTATGGGCCTGCCGAAGCCGGCCGAGATGACAGGCCATTCACTGCTGAAAGACGCGGAGGCGATACGCGGTGCGGCTTAGCGGCGTCCTCGCGCTCGCGCTTCTGATCGGCAGCCCGGTGCTGGCCGAAGAGGCTGCGCCTGCGCGCACGCCCGAAGAATTGAAGCGCCTGCAGGACGAGATCGCCGCGACCGCGCGCCGCCGCGCAGCCGACGATGCCGAGCGCAAGATGCTCTCGGCCGAACTACAGACGCTGCGCACTGAGTCGACTGAACTCGCGAGCGAAGTGCAGACGCTGGAAGCCGACCTCTCCCAGACCGAAGCGCGCATTGCCGACTTGAGTGGCCGCGACGCCGAGATCACTGCGGCGCTGGACCAGCGCCGCGACCGCATCGCACCGCTTCTGGGCGCGCTGCAGCGCCTGCGCCGGGATCCGCCGCCGGCCCTCGCCGTTTCGCCGGATGACGCGGCCGCAGCCGCGCGCGGCGCGATGATGATCGCCAGCATCGCCGCGAAGCTGGAAACCGAGGCGACCGCCCTCGCCGCCGACCTGTCGGAACTCGGCCGCACCCGCGCCAGCCTGACAGCCGAGCGCGACACCGCGAAGCTGCGGCAGGCAGAGATCGAACAGCGCAATGCGGAACTCGCCGGCCTCATCGAGCGCCGCCAGGCGACCGTCACACGCCTCGCCGACGGTGTCCTCAACGCCGACACCGAAATCGCGCAACTCGAAGCGCGGACTGCCGACATGACGGAACTCATGGCCTGGCTTGAGGAAAACGAGCCTGGTTCCAGCGCCCCTGCCGCCGAGGCCGCCGACGGGCCGGTGCAGGTCGGGGTCAGCCGCGCCGCCTTCTCCGGCGCCAAAGGTCGTTTGCGCTGGCCGGCCGCCGGCACGCTGGCCGCCGCCTACGGCGAGACGGGCGAGAACGGCCGCGCCACCCAGGGCGTGAAGCTGGCGGTGCGCAGCGACGCGCAGATCACGGCGCCGGCGGATGGCGAAATCGTGTTTGCCGGGCCATTTCAGGGATATGGCCGCCTATTGATCCTTAATCCCGGCGAGGGCTACTTTGTTCTTATCGGCGGATTGGAAAAGCTCGAGGCGGCACAAGGCCAGCATGTCCTGGCGGGCGAGCCGCTGGGACGCGGACCGTCCGCCGGCGAGACAGGCAAGGCGACGATCTATATCGAGCTGCGCCGCAATGGCGTGCCGGTTGATCCGGTGAAATGGTTCGAGCCTGCGGGCGCGAACGGATGAGCGAGTTGCGTTCGGGGTGCGTTTCACCCCGGTTGGAAGACGAGGCGATCGCACGATGAAGAGCACCTTTCTCGCCGGCCTGATGGGCATGACCGCAGGCGTCGCCGCGACGGCGCTGATGGTCAATTTCGGCCATGTCGAGGCGAGTTCAGAAACGTATCGCCAGCTCAACCTGTTCGGCGACGTGTTCGAGCGCGTGCGCGCCAACTATGTCCGCGAAGTCGAAGACGCCGACCTCGTGAAGTTCGCCATCAACGGCATGCTGACCTCGCTCGATCCCCATTCGAGCTACATGGACGCCAAGGACTTCACAGACATGCAGGTGCAGACCCGCGGTGAGTTCGGCGGCGTCGGCATCGAAGTCACCATCGAGAACGACTTCGTGAAGGTCATCTCGCCGATCGACGATACGCCCGCCTCGCGCGCAGGCATCAAGGCGGGCGACTTCATCACCCATATCGACGGCATGCAGATCCGCGGCTTCACGCTGAACCAGGCGGTCGAGAAGATGCGCGGCGCGGTCGGCACCGACGTGAACCTCACCATCGCCCGTCCCGGTGTGGACAAGCCGCTCGACTTCAAACTCCAGCGCGCACTCGTCCGCGTCGATAGCGTGAAGTACCGCGTCGAAGGCGGCGACATCGGTTACATCCGCATCTCGTCGTTCAACGAGCAGACCGAGAGTGGCGTCGCTGCGGCCTTCGCGGCGATCAACAAACAGGCGGGCGGCAACCTGAAGGGTTACGTCCTCGACCTCCGCAATAACCCGGGCGGCCTGCTCGACCAGTCGATCTCGGTCTCCGACGCCTTCCTCGATCGCGGCGAGATCGTCTCGACCCGTGGCCGCGACCCCCAGGATGTTCAGCGCTACACCGCGCGCTCGGGCGACGATACGGGCGGCAAGCCGGTGGTCGTGCTGGTGAACGAAGGCTCGGCCTCGGCGAGCGAAATCGTCGCCGGTGCGCTGCAGGACCAGGGCCGCGCGACCGTCATCGGCACGCTGTCCTTCGGCAAGGGCTCGGTGCAGACGATCATTCCGCTGGGTTCGGGCGAAGGCGCGCTGCGCCTCACGACCGCGAAGTACTACACGCCGTCGGGCCGCTCGATTCAGGCCCACGGCATCGAGCCGGATTGGGAAATTCACATGAAGCCCAAGGACTCGGACGAAGAGAAGGAAATCGAAAGCCGCCGCCGTTCCGAGGCCAGCCTGCCCGGCCATCTCGACGGCGAGGAAGCCGACGGCCCGGCCGAGCCGCGCACCCTCGGCGTCGTCTACCCGGCCGCCGGCGACAAGACCGAAGACTTCCAGCTCGACTACGCGCTGAAATTCGTGCGCAACGGCATGAAGCCGCTGGGCATCGAACAGAAGAAAGTGGTCGCCGCCGCCCCCGAGGCGCCGGCCGACCCGCTGGCCCCCACCAACCCGCAATAAGCGGCGGACCAGTTCAAAGCCTCATAACGGGCGGCGCGGATCACGCGCCGCCCGTTCGCTATTAACCTCCGTAAACCCGCCGTTAACCGCGCTCACGCGATGGTCCGGCCATGGCCGTTTCGGCAATCCTGAAAGGCGTGCGTGTGCCGCGCCTGAACTTGCGCACACGCCCGATGACGGCGCGCGTTCGTGTGTCTGCGCTCGCCTGGGCGGTCGCCGTGATCGCGCTGGTCGCCGTCGCCGCCTCCAGCCTGAATGGCGGTAAGGCAGGCGCCAGCGCCTTCGTCACCACCGGCACGGCCCACGCCTCCGAACCCGCGCACGAGATCGAAACCGTGCGCCCGCTCGCCGATCCCGCCAGCTATCGCCGCGCCGCACCGGCGGCCGATGGCCGCCCACGCGTTGCCGTCATTGTGCGCGGCCTCGGCCTTTCGGCGCGCACCACAGGCGCCGCGATCACCGACCTGCCGCCCGACATCACGCTGGCGCTCAGCGCCTATGGCCGCGACCTGCAAAAGGACGCCGACACCGCCCGCGCCGACGGCCATGAAGTGTTTCTGGACGTACCGGTAGAGCCGCAGGGCTACCCTGCCAACGACGCCGGCCCTCAGGCGCTGCTGACCTCTCTCACGCCCGGCGAGAACGCCCAGCGTCTCGAATGGTCGACGGCACGCTTCACCGGTTTTCCCGGACTCGTCTTCGCGCCGGGCAGCCCGGCGCTGGAAAGCGCCGAGACAATGGCGCCGCTCTTCGACAAGGCAGGCCCAGGCGGCCTCATCTGGGCGCATGCCGGCGCCAAGGGCTTCGATGGCGCGCGCGTCGAGACGGCCACCGCCGCCGTGACTTTGCCCGCCAGCGCCTCGGCGGCCGATGCTGACGCGGCGTTCGAACGGCTGGAAGTGCTGGCACGCAAATCGGGCGCGGCGCTCATCATCGTGACGCCCGCGCCGACGACGCTCGCCCGGCTGAAGATGTGGATCGGCGGGCTGGAGAATGAGGGCTTCGTCCTTGTCCCAGCCAGCGCGCTCGCCGTCGCGCCCGCATCGTGAGCAAGGACAAGACAAACCTGCCCTACCGCCCTTGCGTCGGCGTCATGCTGACGGACGGCAAGGGCGGCGTGTTCGTCGGTAGCCGCATCGACCGCGAGGCGGGCGAAGCCTGGCAGATGCCGCAAGGCGGGATCGACAAGGGCGAGGATCTGGAAGAGGCGGCGCGCCGCGAGCTCTTCGAGGAGACCGGCATAAAGTCGATCGAGATCATCGCCGAGAGCAAAGACTGGCTGAACTACGACCTGCCGCCCGAACTGTTGGGTAAGGCGCTGAAGGGCAAGTATCGCGGCCAGACGCAGAAATGGTTCCTGGCGCGCTTCACGGGCAAAGAGAGCGAGATCCGCCTCGACCTGCACGAGCCTGAATTTGAAGCGTGGCGCTGGGTGCCGGTGGACGACCTGCCGAAGCTGATCGTCCCCTTCAAGAAGGCATTGTACGAAGCGCTGGTCGCCGAGTTCGGCGGGCGCGTAAAGGCGCTGGCGAAACCTTAGGCGGCGCGGGCGAGCGGCACGCCGCCACGGCCGGCGGCACGCGCCTCGGCCTTCATGGCGTGGCGGTTCTTGAACTTCACCGCCGTCCAGATGAGCCGCGACGACACACGGGCGATCCAGCCGCGCGGCTTCATGCCGATCGCAATCGCGACCATGCCGATGGCGCGCTGCAGATGCTGCGGACGCCACACGCGCAGCAGGCGCGTTTCATACGCCTTCGCACAGGCCTTGCGGTCATACGGGTCGATCCCGATGCGCTCGATCGGCGTGTTGGCGCAGTAATAGGCGTAGGCCAGCTCGTCGTCCTCGGCCTCGCCAAGACGGCCTGCGGCGATCTTCAGCTTGCGCCAGAAGCTCAGCTCGGGCTGCGCCTGCTGCAGGTCATAGAAGAGCTTCCAGTGGCGCATCTCGTCGCCCGCGATATGCGAGACGACCTGCTTCAGCACCGGCTCCACCGTCGCATCGCGCAGCGCCGAGTAATACGACGTGGTGCCGGATTCCACGACGCAGCGAGCGATCAGCTCGCCCCGGCGCGAACCGCGCACCGAACCGGCCGAGCCTTCGAAATGCGGCGGCGTATAGCCCGCACGGAACGCGGCGAAGGTCTTCTCGAAATCGAATGTCGGATCGGCCAGCTTCACCCAACGGGCGAGCGCATCGCCATGTTGGGTCTCTTCGCGGCCCCACTGCTCGAAGGTCTCGTGCAGCGCCGGGTCGTCCGGGAAGACGGCCTTCAGATAGCCGACATAGTCAGGCGCGTTGTATTCAACCACCGAGGCGGCCTTCACCGCCATCAGCACATTCTGATCGACTTTGCTGGGATCGAACCGCTCCCACGCGATGTCGTCGAGCGTCCAGCCCGCTTTCGTCATGTGGCACTTCCTTGCGCCGCTCGTTGGCGGCCACCCCAATTGCGGGCGACCCTGCCACAAAATGACAGAGGTTTGAAGCCCGCAGAAGTTAACGCGGACCCCAATTCCCTTGTTCCCGGAATGGGTTAGAGGTTAACGCGGCCTAGTTGAGCAGCGCGCGGACCTGGCGGAGCTGGTCCAGCGCCTCGGAAGCCCGGTTCCGGGCCTTGTCGTCCTTGGCGTCCGCGACGTCTTCTTCCAGGTTCTTGATGCGGCCATCAAGATCGGCGGCGCTCAAATCCTCGAACGGCATGGCCTCTTCGGCGAGCAGCGTCAGCCCGGCCGGGGTGACCTCGGCGAGGCCGCCGCGCACGAAGATGCGCAGATCGCCATCCTCGCTGCCCTTCACCTCGACCAGACCCGTGCGGACGATCGAGATGAGCGGCGCGTGGCCGGCCAGCACGCCGAAAT
>VFQQ010000577.1_pt1 | contig 68610 bp, 66 predicted proteins | sample 3512341 | NCBI WGS metagenome assembly VFQQ01 (sample SAMN10412373, study PRJNA504923) | tailings metagenome | isolation source: Relicate 2 Philex TSF1 revegetated site | place: Philippines: Tuba, Benguet | collected 2017-08-29
GTTTTTGAGTTAAAAAATCATTCAAAAACGGTCAACATATTTCAGGCTACCACAGTTCATGGCGAATAGTGAGTATTGAGTAGCATCTGACTGGTTCCATCCGTTTCCTCTATACACTATCTACCATGGACTATCGACTATGGTCTATAGCTTATGGTTCATGGCGAATAGTGAGTAGTGAGTAGCATCTGACTGATCCCATCCGTTTCCCTATACACTATCTACCATGGACTATGGAATATGGTCTATGACCTATACGCCATTAGCTATAAACCATTCGCATCCCTCCACAAATCACTTCCATCCTCATACCTAAAACCTTGAATTCCTGTCAACTGTCAGCTATCAACTGTTAACTTTCATTTTCCTCAAAAAATCCTGATTTTTTTCTTCTTTTTATCGGTATAAAAGATTAACTTGTAGTTACTGAAAAGAAACACGGAAAGCCGTTAAATATCCTCAGCAAATAAGTTCTTTTAAATAATTTTTTCACCGATTAAACGTGAGTTGCTATGAACGTTAACATTCAAACAGTGCACTTTGATGCAGATGACAAATTGGTAGAGTATGTTTCACGTAAGCTCCAAAAGTTGAACACCTTTCATGATCGAATTCTGAAAGCAGATGTGTTTTTGAAACTGGACAATGTGGTACATACGATCAAAGACAAAATCGTGGAGATAAGAGTGCATGTTCCGAGGCATGATTTTTTTGTGAAAGCCTCCTCAAAGTCATTCGAAGAGTCATTTGACTCAGCCATGGAATCCATTGTATCACAGATCAAACGAAAAAAAGAAAAATTAGCAGCCTAAAAACTTTACAAACCCTGGTCAAAAGCCGGGGTTTTTTTATGCTGCAAGCTGCAAGCTTCAAGCCGCAAGGGGCATTCAAAATCTTGCAGCGTATGGCTTGCAGCTTGCAGCTTTCCCAACTTGTTAATAACTACCCGAAAAAATTCCAATCAAAATTTTGCTGAATAAAGTTTTCCATTACCTTTGCCATCCCAAAAAAGGGTAGTTCTTTGTTTTTTCTATACCAAAAAGCTGGTCAGAGAATTGGATTTTTTGCCGCTCGAAATGACCACTTTTAAAATAAAAAGCCAATTAACTCAGTTGGTAGAGCATCCCGATGTAAATCGGGAAGGTCACGAACCTTTAAACGAACTACTCTGAAAGATTAGGTAAAACAAGCCGAAGTAGCTCAGCTGGTAGAGCATCCCGATGCAAATCGGGAAGGTCGCGGACCTTTAAACGAACTACTCTGAAAGATTAGGTAAAACAAGCCGAAGTAGCTCAGCTGGTAGAGCAGCTGATTTGTAATCAGCAGGTCGCGGGTTCGAGTCCCATCTTCGGCTCTCAATTTAAATAGCTACGGACTTCAGTCCGTAGTTACTTAAAGGGCAGGTTCCAGAGCGGCCAAATGGGGCGGACTGTAAATCCGCTGTCTTTCGACTTCAGAGGTTCGAATCCTCTCCTGCCCACGGAACAATTTGATAATTTGAGAATAATCAGATTGTGAAGAGATCTTTTAAAAGTATTTGAAACCCGATCATTGAAGTCACGAAGTGTTTTGTTAACATTTTCAAATTTTCTCCGCCTCAGGCGGATCAAATTAACAAGCGGGAGTAGCTCATTTGGTAGAGCGATAGCCTTCCAAGCTATAGGTGGCCAGTTCGAGCCTGGTCTCCCGCTCTTTTTAGTTCTTTAAAGAAACAACAGCTGATAAAAAAACAAGCCGTTGTAGCTCAGTGTTAGAGCATCCCGATGTAATCGGGAAGGTCGTGAGTTCTTTAAAAAAACAACAGCTGACAAAAAACAAGCCGTTGTAGCTCAGTGGTAGAGCACTTCCTTGGTAGGGAAGAGGTCGTGAGTCCGATTCTCACTAACGGCTCAAAGTGAAGAATGAAATGTGATTCGCCGAAGCGGATAAACAATAAATAAACAAGTGGCGAAAGCCTTAGATTTTTAAAACACAACTAAAAACCGATAAAAATGTCTAAAGAGACCTTTAAGAGGGAGAAACCTCACGTAAACGTTGGTACCATTGGTCACGTTGACCACGGTAAAACCACCCTGACTGCTGCCATTACGGACATCTTATCTAAGAAAGGTCTGGCACAGGCTAAAAAGTATGATGAGATCGATGGCGCTCCTGAAGAAAAAGAGCGTGGTATCACTATCAATACTGCTCACGTAGAATATCAAACTGCTAACCGTCACTATGCGCACGTTGACTGTCCAGGTCACGCTGACTATGTGAAGAATATGATTACCGGTGCTGCCCAGATGGATGGTGCAATCCTGGTAGTGGCTTCTACCGATGGTCCGATGCCACAAACGAAAGAGCACATCCTGCTTGCTCGTCAGGTAGGTGTACCTCGTATCGTAGTATTCATGAACAAGGTTGACCTTGTTGATGACGTAGAATTATTGGAACTGGTTGAAATGGAGATCCGTGAACTGTTGTCTTCTTATGGATTCGACGGTGATAACACTCCAATCATCAAAGGTTCTGCAACTGGCGCTTTGGCTGGTGAAGAAAAATGGGTTAAATGCGTTGAAGAGCTGATGGAAGCTGTAGATACTTACATTCCATTGCCTCCACGTCCGGTAGATATGCCATTCCTGATGTCTGTAGAAGACGTATTCTCGATCACTGGTCGTGGTACAGTAGCTACAGGTCGTATCGAGCGTGGTATCATTAAAGTAGGTGAAGGTGTTGAAATCGTTGGTTTGATGGATGCTCCTCTTTCTTCTACTGTAACTGGTGTTGAAATGTTCAAAAAACTGTTGGATGAAGGACAAGCTGGTGATAACGCCGGTCTGTTGCTCCGCGGTATTGAAAAGAAAGATATCCGTCGTGGTATGGTAATCTGTAAGCCAGGTTCTATCACTCCACACACTGACTTCAAAGGTGAGGTTTACGTACTGAGCAAAGAAGAAGGTGGACGTCACACTCCATTCTTCAACAAGTACCGTCCTCAGTTCTATTTCCGTACTACTGACGTAACTGGTGAAGTTACATTGCCAGAAGGAACTGAAATGGTAATGCCTGGTGATAACATCAACCTTTCTGTAAAACTGATCCAGCCAATTGCGATGGAGAAGGGTCTGAAATTCGCTATCCGCGAAGGTGGACGTACAGTAGGTGCCGGTCAGGTTACTGAAATCGTTAAATAAGCTACAAGCCGCAAGCTTTTAGCTTCAAGCAAATAAGTTTTTTACTATATTTGCATACATAATCTAAAAGCTGTTCGTCTCTGGCGAATAGCTTTTAGCTTTCTACGGGCATAGTACAACGGTTAGTATAGAGGTCTCCAAAACCTTTGATCTGGGTTCGAATCCTAGTGCCCGTGCGAAAAATTTGAAAATTTGTGAATTTGAAAATTTGAAAATTTGGTTCTTTCTATTGCGAAGCAAGAGAAAGATTAAAGCATTCAATTCAAATTCTACCTTGAAAAGGGTATAATTTTCAAATTCTCAAATTCTCAAATTCTCAAATTCTCAAATTCTCAAATTCTCAAATTGTAAAGCGTGAACAAAATCACCACATACTTCAAAGAAAGCTATCAGGAACTGATGGAGAAAGTGACCTGGCCTACTTGGTTACAACTCCAGCAGAGTACCGTTATTGTACTGGTAGCTACTGTGATCATCACCGCATTGGTTTGGGTGATGGATTTCTCGAGCAATCAGTTGCTGAAACTGGTTTATTCATTATTCAAGTAACAGAACATGGAAGCATCAGTAGTCGATAATAACACTGTTGAAACCACAGAAGCACCACAGGATAATACCAAGTGGTACGTTTTGCGTGTGGTGAGTGGTAAAGAGCGTAAGGTAAAAGAGTATCTCGACAAGGATATTATTCGCAGTGGCTGGCAGGAAGTGATCAAACAAATCTTCCTTCCTATGGAAAAAGTATACAAAGTGCAGAACGGTAAAAAAGTAATGCGCGAAAAAAACTATTTCCCAGGCTACGTAATGATGGAAGTATTAGATGGTAAACTGAATGATGACATGGTGCAGCATATCAGTAATATCAGCAACGTAATGCACTTCCTGACAGATGGTAAAGGTTCTAAAGGCAATATCATTTCTCTCCGTAAGAGTGAAGTAAATAAGATGCTTGGTAAGGTAGATGAAATGAATGATCAGGGTGTTACTATGAGTGAACCATTCATCATTGGCGAAACCATTAAGATCATTGAAGGTCCGTTCAACGACTTCAACGGCGTCATCGAGGAAGTGAACGATGAGAAGAAGAAGTTGAAAGTAACAGTAAAGATCTTTGGTCGCTCTACACCTGTTGAATTGAATTATATGCAGGTTGAAAAATTAAGCTAAGATTTTTCTTTTCAAAATAATTGAAGGCTATCCATGACGGATGGCCTTTTTCTTTTTGTCTACATGAGTGGTAGTTGTCTTTTTGACGAGTTGAGTATCTTAGAACTCCTCAGTTTAACCCTTTGAACTATGCTTACTCGAAGAATCCATCATTACTCCGGTATGACTATCGCCCTATTCGTAACACTTCATCTGACCAATCATACAGTCAGCTTGATGGGTATCGAAAAGCATATAGAAGTGATGACACAATTGAGGAAAATTTATCGAAATATTTTTGCAGAAGTACTTTTGTTAAGTGCGGTTAGCGTACAAATTTTCTCCGGTATTCAACTCTATCGATCAAGATTCAAAACCGCAAAAGGATTTTATGAAAAGTTGCAATTATGGTCAGGGTTGTACTTGGCGATATTTTTTGTGATTCATCTTTCAGCGGTAATGGTCGGTAGATTCATTTTAAAACTCGACACCAATTTTTATTTTGGGGCAGCGGGACTGAATCGATTTCCATTCAATCTATTTTTTATCCCTTATTATTCATTGGCTATTTTTTCCTTCTTTGCTCATATTGCTTCTGTTCATCACAACAAGATGAAAGAAAGAAATAGAAATGCAAGGAAACAGTCTAGGTTAATAATAATAGTTGGAGTTGTAATGGTATTTATGTTGATGTATGGATTAACCAATGGGTTTAATGGGATTGCAATTCCTTCTGAATACGGGATACTGATTGGAAAATAATTTTCTAACTTGTTGCTTGTATTTTCATTCTTGAATCTTTATTTATTATGTCAATGCCTATTTACCCTTGTATCTGGTTCAATAACAATGCTCAAGAAGCTGCTGATTTTTATTGTACCTTATTTAATGATGCGAGATTATTGGAATCAAATCCGATGGTGGCTCGCTTTTCAGCGGGAGGAATTTCTTTTATGCTCTTAAATGGCGGTCCCAAATATGCTCCTACATCTGCTGTTTCTTATTTCGTGTATTGTGAGGCTGAAACAGAGATCAATCGATTGTATGATGCATTGAAAGAAGGAGGTAAGATTTTGATGCCATTGGATAAATATGATTGGAGTCCACGTTATGCCTGGATCGAAGATCGTTTTGGTGTGAATTGGCAATTGGATGTTGAAGCCATTAATAGTCCACAAAAGATTGTACCGAATCTCTTATTTGTCAATCAAAAGAATAGCAAAGTACATGAAGCAAGAGAGAAGTATACTGCTATATTCAAACCATCTATGCTATTGATGAATATGGCCTATCCTCCGGAAGCAGGTATGCCAAATGGTAGTTTGCTATTTGCGCAATTTAAACTCAATGGTTTTATCATGAATGCTATGAGTAGCACGCTGCAACATGATTATGATTTTTCACCCGGTAATTCTTTCGTGGTGGAATGTGATACGCAGGAAGAGATTGATGCTTTCTGGGAAGCGTTAGGAAAAAATGGTCGTTATGATATGTGTGGTTGGCTGGCAGATGAGTTTGGTGTTTCCTGGCAAATCGTTCCATCTATTCTTTCTCAGCTAATGAGTGATCCTGAGAAAGGTCCTCGTGTTGTGCAAGCTTTTTTAAAAATGCAAAAGTTCGATATTCAGACTTTATTAGATGCTTGAGCATAATCAAAGACATAAGAAGCAGGATGCTCTGAAACCATCCAACTTCCTTCTTTGATCTCATCTTCTAATTGTTGCGGATCCCATCCGGCATAACCAATAAATAAACGAATATCTTTTTCTGTGAGTGTTTGATCTTGTAAGTGCATCAATACTTGTTGAAAGTTACCGGCATAATAGATTCCGTCCATGATATGCGTACCATCATCTATCAAATCCGGACGACGATGTAAAAAGAAAAGATGTTCTTGATCTACCGGTCCACCAATATAAATAGGAATAGGAGGGTAATGGGTAAACTCACTCAGTTCGTTCAGATTTCGCTTCAATGGGAAATGAAGAACAAAGCCTACAGCACCTCTATCGTTATGCTCAACCAATAGGATGGGCGTTTGAACGAAATTGGGATCGTTGTTATCAGGTGTGCTGATAATGATTTTACCTAATGATGAAGCGTTTTCCATAGTAAAAGATGATCAATCAAAAATACTGGAATTCTTTATCGGATACTGTAATTTAGTAGTTCATCAATCCACCGGAATGCAATTCTATACACGAATGCCTGTTTCACTTCAGCCTTTTTTTAAAGAGGCATTAGGTCTTTATACTAAAGCAATGCTTCAAAAGAATCTTACAGAAGCATGGCATCAGTTGGAAAGAGCGCATGTGATTGGACAAGCGTATCCTTATCAGCATAGTCTGGTGCATTGGAAAATGTTAGTTTTTGGCTGTAAGATCAAAAGTGTAAAAGAGATACTTGGTCAAATACCGCGTTTATTGGTAGGAGGCGTGAAATCATTTGTGGGAACTATTCCTGTTGGTAATACAGGAGGTGCTAATGTTCCGCCCATGCGCTCAATGCCAATTCAGGATGAAATCAAAACCATCTTTATTGAAGCCGGTGTACGTATCCCCGGATCATCTACACATACAGCTTCATAATTGTAGCACTTTTCAATAACTTTATGATCAGTGGTTCAGCAACATGAGAGAGTAGTATGTATTTTTGTTATTCGTACTTTCTAGATCATTCGAAAATCAAACTTTATGAAAAAAATACTAAGTATTGTCATTGCATTCTTTACCGTAGCTATTCTTCAGGCCCAACCACCACAAGTTCCGGCGGATGCAGGTGCTACATTTGGTAAAACAACCACTGCCGAGAATGCAGTAAGCATGGAAGAATATGTAAAGCAACTTGAGTCCAAGGGAGATGGTAAGCCATTGGAAGGAAAGATCATTGGTATTGTGAAAGAAGTATGTCAGAAAGAAGGTTGCTGGATTAAAGTAGAGTCGCCCAATGGCAACCTGATGGTGAAAATGAAAGATCACAAATTTGCAGTGCCGGTAGTGCTTAATGGTAAGAAAGTGGTGATTGATGGTGTAGGGACACTGACCACCACATCAGTAAAGCAACTGAAGCACTATGCCGAAGATGCAGGTAAAAGCAAAGAAGAAATTGCCAAGATCACTGAGCCGAAGAAAGAGATTGTGATTCAGGCGGCGGGAATATTAGTGCTATAAGCATTGAGCTACAAGCTTCAGGTTACAAGCCACAAGCTTCAAGGAATATGCAAGAAAAGCAATGGGCCAAGGGGTCTGTTGCTTTTTTTGTTGATAATCAATACTTTAAGGTTTAATTCTTCCAAAACTTGTAGCTTGTAGCGTGCAGCTTGCAGCTTTTCCTCTCTTTTTCTTTGAAATTCCCCCACAGCTGCTTACCTTTGCCGCCCCAAAAGTTCTTTTTTCGAAAGAATGATTGAGTTTGGGAGTTCCGCCATAAGGCGAGACGTTATCACCAATTAAATCAAAAAGCAATGGCCAAAGAAATCACCGGCTATGTGAAGTTGCAGGTTAAAGGCGGACAAGCCAACCCGGCACCTCCCGTAGGTCCAGCCCTTGGTTCGAAGGGTATCAACATTATGGAGTTCTGTAAGCAGTTCAATGCTAGAACCCAAGACAAAATGGGAAAAGTAGTTCCTGTTTTGATCACTGTTTACGCTGATAAGTCTTTCGACTTCATCATCAAAACCGCTCCTGCTGCAGTTCAATTAATGGAAGCAGCTAAGATTCAGAAAGGATCTAAAGAAAGCAATCGTCAGAAAGTAGGTAAAGTAACCTGGGAACAGGTTGAAGCAATCGCGAAAGACAAGATGTCTGACCTGAACGCATTCACCCTGAACAGTGCGATGAGCATGGTAGCAGGTACTGCTCGCAGTATGGGATTGACAGTAGATGGTAAAGCCCCTTGGGAAAACAATTAATTATTCACCTTATAAACTGTAAAAAATGTCACTGACTAAGAAAAGAAAAGTAGCAGCAGCCAAGGTGGATAAGAATAAAGCCTATTCCCTGAAGGAAGCTTCTACACTCGTAAAAGAAATTAACTGTACCAAATTTGATAGTTCTGTTGATCTGCACATCCGTTTAGGAGTTGATCCTAAGAAAGCTGATCAGCAAGTACGTGGTACTGTATCATTACCACACGGTACTGGTAAGACCAAAAAAGTATTGGTACTCTGTACTCCTGATAAAGAAGCATCTGCAAAAGAAGCAGGCGCTGATTTCGTAGGGTTGGATGAGTTCATCACCAAAATTGAAGGTGGTTGGACAGATATCGATGTGATCATCGCTACTCCAGCTGTCATGCCGAAGATCGGTAAATTAGGTAAAGTGTTAGGTCCTCGTAACCTGATGCCTAACCCTAAGACTGGTACTGTTACCAATGATGTAGCAGCTGCGGTAAATGAAGTAAAGGGTGGTAAGATCGCTTTCAAGGTGGATAAAGCAGGTATCGTTCACGCTTCTATCGGACGTGTATCATTTGCTCCTGAGAAGATCGCTGAGAACAGTGCTGAACTGATCAATGCCATCATCAAACTGAAACCATCTTCATCTAAAGGTACTTACCTGAAAGGTGTAAGCATGGCCAGCACCATGAGTCCCGGTATCTCTTTAGACACCAAATCATTAATGAACTAATTCCCAGTGATTCTCCGCCAGAGGTGGAGGAAATGACCTGGGTTTTTAAAAAAGATCAGATATGACAAAAGATCAAAAAAATGAGGTGATTGAGCTCTTAAAAGAGAAATTCGCCCAATACAATAACTTCTACATCACTGATACTGAGTCTCTCACAGTAGAGCAGGTATCTAAATTACGCCGTACTTGCTTCAATAAGCAGGTTGAAATGAAAGTGGCTAAGAACACTTTGATCCGCAAGGCTTTGGAATCACTGGATGCTGAAAAGTATGCCGGTGTATACGATTCTCTGCACAATGTAACTGCATTGTTGTTCTCTGAGAATCCAAAAGAGCCAGCTTTGATCATCAGTTCTTTCCGCAAAGAAAGCAATGGTGAAAAGCCTGTATTGAAAGCGGCATTCATCAACGGTGATATTTATGCCGGTGATAACAACCTGAAGGCACTGACTCAGATCAAGACGAAGAATGAATTGATCGGTGAAGTGATCGGATTGTTGCAATCTCCTGCTAAGCGTGTATTGGCTGCTTTATTGCACCACCACGAGAAGCAGGCTACTGCTAGCGCGGAATAATTTGAAAATGAACCAATTTGAAAATTTGAAAATGATTTTCAGGTTGATCATTTTAAAACAAAGTATTAACTGAAATGCCGGGTTTGAAAATTTTCAAATTTTCAAATTCCCAAATTTTCAAATTAATAAAAATCAAATTTTTTTAAACCATCCGACGGATCCGCCTGAGGCGGATATGAAGCCGGAAAAAATTGAAACAAAATGGCAGACGTAAAAGCATTAGCCGAAACATTAGTAGGCTTAACAGTAAAAGAAGTTCAGGAATTAGCTGATGTATTGAAAGCTGATTACGGTATTGAACCAGCTGCTGCTGCAGTTGTAGTTGCTGCTGGCGACGGCGGTGGAGCTGCTGCTGCTGAAGAGAAAACATCTTTCGATGTAGTTCTTGTTAACGGCGGTGCAAGCAAACTGAACGTAGTTAAGATCGTTAAGGAATTGACTGGTCTTGGACTGAAAGAAGCAAAAGACCTGGTTGACGGTGCACCAAAGCCTGTTAAAGAAGGTATCTCTAAAGCTGAAGCTGACGATATCGTTGCTAAGCTGAAAGAAGCTGGTGCTGAAGTAGAAGTGAAGTAATTCACACACTTTAGTGTTAACCACAAAATATAGCCGCTCTTAGGAGCGGCTTTTTTTATGCCCTTTTGAGCCACAGGCTATACGCTGCAAGCTGCACGAAAAGGGAGGAGCCATTAGATACTCATAAACGGAATTAAACGGATATAATCGGCTATATCATAGTGACAGAGGTATTTTTATACAATGTGAATAAAAAAGTTCTCATAATGAGAACTTTTAAAAAATAAAATATACCTTTGTTATGAAAATTCATTTGATAAGACGAGAAACTGTTGATACTTATAAAAAACAAAATGCACAAAGTCGGGTCTCTTTCGAGGAATGGCTGGTTAAATTGAAGTATGCTGATTGGGTGATACCCGAGGATATTCAGTCTACTTTTCCGAGTGCTGATCTATTAGGGAAGGGTAGTAATAGAGTTGTCTTTGATATAAGCGGAAATAAGTATCGGCTGATTGCTAAGTATGCGTTTGGTGATATACAAGTCCACTTATTTATTTGCTGGATAGGTACGCATGCCGAATACGACAAATTATGTAAAACGGGGGAACAATATCTCATTCATAATTATTAAAACTAATACTATGGAAACATTAAAATATAAAGTGATTACCAGTATTGCTCAGTACAAGAAGTATTGTAGTACTTTGGAGGAACTGGTATTCTCTGGTACGAAGGATAAAAACACCAAAGATGAAATTGCACTCTTAACGCTTCTCATTGAAAAGTGGGATGCAGATCATCTTTCCACCACTGATTTGGATCCTATTCAATTGCTTCAGTCTTTTATGGATGAACAGGGGATGAAAGCGAAAGATCTGGTGGACCTACTTGAGGTAAGCAAAGGATATGTTTCTGATATTTTGCATTACAAAAAAGGACTTTCGAAAGATGTGATTAGAAAACTAGCTGCTCACTTTAAAGTATCCCAAGAGGCGTTTAATAGGCCTTATGCATTGGTAGTTCCTGTACATGTGATAAAAACTGGTAGCAAGAAAAGGGTAGTAGCAGTCTAATCAGCATACACTTCGCCACAGTTTCCGACTTGCAGTCGGAATGCTCCTCTCCATGGTGGTGGAACTTTTGGAAAGTTTCGGAAACTTTCCAAAAGTGAATACGCATGGGGATCGTTGCTGCTTTTTTCTCCGTTATCAGTCCGTTATGATTCCGCTACAAGTCCGTATCACGTCCGTTTGCCATTTGGTATTCATTAGTATTTCATTTGATATCAGTGCCGTTTCCTTTTAAGTATACGGTGATACAACTTTTGGAAAGTTCCAAAACTTTCCAAAAGTTCTTCCTCATAGTTCCAAAGGCTATTGAAAGAAAAGGGGGTAAACGTATCATTATTTTTCAATCCAACTTTCAAAAACATCCAATTCAAGCCCATTCTTCTCATCTGCCTCTGAAGCAAATGAAATGGTTGTTTTGCCATCCTTAGCTATTATTCTAATGATTGAATTTTCGAAAACTCCATTGCCTTTATCAGTCGTAACTTTATATACGGATTGACCGTTTTTTAAATACTCTTTCCACTCACAAAGAACCACCGATTTGATCTCGTTTTCAATATTGATGGATTGTCCTGCAATATTTCCAGAGAGTTTAATTTTTTCTTTACTAATGGTAATGGTGGCTTCAAATGGAATATCAGCTTGTTTTACATTGTTTTGAATGAAACGACCTGAAGAAGTTTTACTAACAGAGAGCTTTTCACATTGTGTATAGCCTACAGATACAACACTGCAAAATACCCCGAGCATCAATAGTTTTTTCATAAGCATAGTAAAGATTCAATAAATGATTGGGGGGATTATTAAAATTAAGGATTTTATGTATATCAAGTTAACCTGATTCTTCGAAATTTGAGCTATATGAAGCTTGATATATGGATTGCAATGCCAGGCTATTTTGATTTACTCCAACACTTTCGTCACCCTGAAGTTAATCCTGAAAGCATTGAAGGAAGCATCACGATCGCAGATCGGGAATTGCGAGGAATAGGCTGTTGTTGTAAAGGATAGGGTAGTTGAAGAACTAAATACAAACACCAAAGCTGTGTAACACGAAGAGTCCCTCGTGCCTCGGAGACTCTTCGACGAACTTTTCGAAGACCCTGCGTAGAAGGAAGGATATGTTTCCGATATCTTACATTACAAAAAAGGACTTTCGAAAGATGTGATTAGGAAACTAGCGGCTCACTTTAAAGTATCCCAAGAGGCGTTTAATAGGCCTTATGCATTGGTAGTTCCAGTACGTGTCATGAAAACTAGTGGCAAGAAAAAGGCAAAGGCAGTCTAATCAGCATAAACTTTGCCACAGTTTCCGACTTGCAGTTGGAATGCTCTTCTCCATGGTGGTGCAACTTTTGGAAAGTTTCGGAACTTTCAAAAAGTGAATACACTTGGTTTTGCCATATTTCCAATGGGATATTATCGGCTTATTTTAACTGTGTGTGAAGTTAACCAGTCAACAATAGTATCAAATTTTGATTGACCAGAGGCGATGTTGATAACAAAAATGTATTTCTCTTCTTGATTTGCTACTATATCTAAGTTGCTCTGTAATAAAAATAAACGCATTAAAACATAGCCTGTTCTTTTGTTGCCATCGATGAACGGATGATTTGTGAGAATGCTTTCAATTAACGAGGCTGCTTTTTCTATAGGCGTAGGGTAAAGTTCTTTTCCATCAAAGGTTTGGAAAGGTCTGGCTAAAGCGGAGTTTAAAAAATCTTTATCTCTGATGCCATGTACTCCTCCAAATTCAGCAATAAGAGTTTTATGTATATTTTCAACTTCTTGGAAATAAATCATTGGGCCAGTTTCGCTAACAATTCTTTGTCTTCAGTGAGGATCTTACTTAATAAAAAATCGGTTGAGGCGGTGGATGGATGTTTTGAATCCAATTCTTTTAAAAACGCCAAAAGTTCAGTCAAGGCTTTGTCTGAAAAATGATCCAAAACTTTGGCAATTTCATATTTAATTTCTTCTTTAGACATCTGATATCTCTTACAGAGTAAAACTACTGCTTTTCTTAGAAAATACAACTATAAATAGCCGACTAACGTTGAAGCATTGAGAATATGGCGTTATTCTATGTTCCATATGCTAGGTGGTCACTGCTGATTAAGGATACAAAAGATGGTTGTTTATTCTATTGTTATTCAACTTTTGGAAAGTTGCGGAACTTTCCAAAAGTTGATAAGCATACCTCGGAGAAAAAAGATCATCACCAAGAGAATGGAGTTTATTATTTTCCTATTGTTTATTTAAAAGGTTATTATCAATGTATGCTGTCATTAAAGGATTACCACTTTTTTCTTTGTAAAGAATTTCAAGTAACATTTTGTAGTGCCCTTCTTTCTTCATTAGATAATGAAGTTTATTTGGATTATTGAAAACTGAAATTGAATAAGTGAATGGAAAAGAAGTTGCACTTAACAATTTCGCCATTTTACTGTCGTTTTCTCCCATTGATGGCATAAGTGAAACAAAGATTTCGCCAATGATAGCAATTGGTATTCCAATAACGCCAATAATTGGTCTAAGAATTGTGAAATTTTCATAAGTAAATGAAAGCCCTAATAAAGGGAAATAAAACAAAAAACTCCATACTAATGAAATGAGTAATAGAAGCAGGCCAAATGTCAATGAAACAAGAAGCCCAAGTACAAATGTTGATATAGGAATGATAGGAATTAAAAAAATGCTTAGTAACCCACCTACTATGCGAATGATATTGTTTGTTAACATAATAAAATATTCAAATGATTTAGAGTTACTTCTATCAATATGATACACAAAGAATAAGGCTTTATCCGGCAGGGAATTATTGGTTGTCTCGCCATAACTCAAGCCAAAAAATGAAAATACAAGTTAATATCTAAAATCCAAACAGAATTCTATCTAGCTCTGTTTACACAAAATTCTATGTCGTGGGTTAACATATTAATAGTCTGCTTTAAAATAGTTCCCATAATCAGGTCGTCTATAATTTTGCTCTGCACTAAGATTGTATAAGTCAAACAAAATTTTCGAGAAAGCATATCCTTGAATGTCAGGTGACTCTAAAGGAACAAATTCATAGTAGTGAATTATTTCATCATTATGGTTCTTTCTAATGAATTTTTCAAACATTCCTTTTTTATTGACCATAATGATCGTAGGGCACAGAGATTTATTAACCGCAGTAGCAAGATTATTATTTAATTCATCTATCCACTTTTCAGTTAAATCCCCTGTAAATCCAAAGATGCATGAAAATGGAATCGTATTTTCCCAAACTTTATGAGTTTCTTTTCTAAACTTTTCGCCAAAAAAATCCTCCATATGAAAGCAAAAACCTCTTTTTGGAATTTTTGTTAGGACGGAAAGATCTTGTTTAAGTTTTGAAAGAGTTAAATTTGATGTAATGCTAAAAACTCCCATTAAGGTTTCAATCGGGTAAAGTCCTTTATCGTCAAATATCTTTAAAGTATTCTTGCTTGTTAATACAATATCCAACTGAGGTGATTGTTCTCCTAAAATATTTACAACGTTGCCTCCTCGAAATGCTTTGTAATGATTATCAAGATAATTAGTTAAAAAATCTTTTATAAAAAGTTCACATAGCTCACCTTTGTCCGCTGAATTCATTCCTGGTCTTAAATGAGATTTAAATTTTATGTCCAATTGGTCACAAAGTCCGTTTAAGTAATTTTTAAAAAACATTTTTCTATTTTAAAGGTCAACTGACAATCTGCTACTAATTAAATATAAGAAACTGCTTAAGCATATGCAATAAAATCATATTTCTAAGGCAGATTTATTTAAATAAATAGAAATAAGTGCTAAAAACAAAAATAGAAATACTGATTTCATGCCCGCAATCACTGTAATATGTTCAACGGTTTTGTCCCTCCCCAATAATTCCCCATATTTATAGTTCCTAAAACTTCACTATGAAACAACTTGCCACTTTACTAATAGGAGCGAGCTTGGCTTTTGCTTCCTGTAAAAACAACACTGATTCATCTTCTTATTTTGATACAGCCGGTATGGATACCAGCGTTCATCCCGGTGATAACTTCTTTATGTATGCTAATGGCACCTGGATCAAAAACAGTGTCATCCCCGATGATCAAAGCGGATGGGGAAGTTTTTATACCCTCTATGATGAGAACCTCAAAAAAATGAGAACCATTCTAGATGAATTGTCTGCTAAGTCTGATCATAAACCCGGAAGCAACGAACAAAAAGTGGGTGATTTCTATGCGAGTGGTATGGATACTGCTGCCATTGAAAAAGCAGGATATGACCCATTGAAACCCATGTTGGCAAAAATTGATGCAGTAAAAGATCACAAAGAACTCATCAGTTTGTTGGCAACTAGTTACACAGAAGGAGATGGCGCGTTGATTGGTATTTATGTGGGCGCGGATGAAAGAAACAGTGCGAAGAATATTTTGAGTTTATATCAAACCGGATTAACCCTTCCTGAAAAAGATTATTACACCAAAACCGACGCAGCCACTGCAGAAAAACGTGAGAAGCTGATTGAGCATATTACCAATCTTTTTGTGCTTACAGGTGTCGATAAAACAATGGCCACTCAACAAGCAACTGCTGTACTGAAATTGGAAACTGCTATCGCGGCATCACACCTGGCGCCGGTAGAATTACGTGATCCGATTAAGAACTACAATAAAATGTCGGTTACGGATCTGCAAAAAATGTCTCCCAATATCAATTGGTCCAACTCATTGCAGCAAATGGGTATTCAGACCGATAGTGTGAATGTTGCTCAGCCTGCTTATTATAAAACCTTAAGTGCACTATTGGCATCTCAGTCCATTGATGTCTGGAAGAGTAAAGTGAAGTTTGATTATATCTCCTCCAATGCCTCTCTTTTAAGCAAGGCATTTGTAGATGAGCGTTTTTCATTCAATAAATTATTCTCCGGCGCCAAAACACAAGAAGACAGGTGGAAGAAAATGGTAAATAGGACAGATAATGGATTGAAAGACTTACTTGGACAAATCTTTGTTCAAAAATATTTTCCTGGAGAAGCAAAAAAGAGAATGGATGAGTTGGTGAATAATTTACAGATCGCATTTGATAAGCGTATCGCTCAGTTGGATTGGATGAGTGATACTACCAAACAAAAAGCAAAAGAAAAATTATCAGCCATCATGAAAAAGATAGGCTATCCGGATCAATGGAAGTCGTATGATGATGTTACCATCACCCGAACAGATTTCTATGGCAACATGCGCAGCATCGCTAAACACGATTACAAAGAAAGCATTGCTAAAATCGGAAAGCCGGTAGACAAAACCGAATGGCAAATGACAGCACCAACAGTGAATGCATATTACAATCCAACTTTTAATGAGATCGTTTTCCCGGCAGGCATTCTGCAGTTCCCCTTCTTTGAACTGAAAGCAGATGATGCCATTAACTATGGAGCCATTGGAATGGTGATCGGTCATGAAATGACCCATGGTTTTGATGATCAGGGTAGACAATACGATGCACAAGGCAACCTCACTGACTGGTGGACCAAAACCGATGCTGAAAAATTCACAGCCAAAGCCAAAGGAGTTATTGATCAGTACAATGCTTATACGGTATTGGATAGTTTACATGTGAACGGAGCACTAACACTAGGAGAGAACCTCGCAGATATTGGCGGATTGGCCATTGCTTACGATGCCTTCAAACTAACGCAACAAGGAAAGGGTGCTGAAAAGATCGATGGTTTTACGCCTGATCAGCGTTTCTTCCTGGGTTATGCTCAAGTATGGCGTTTGGTTGACAGACCTGAGAGCATGCGCACCCGTATTACTACCGACCCGCATAGCCCCGAAGAATTCAGGGTAAACGGTCCGTTGGCCAATTTTGAGCCGTTCTATCAGGCTTTTGGGGTTACCGAAAAGCATAGACTCTACCGCCCGGCTGATCAACGTGCTCGAATCTGGTAGAGTAGGACCACAGAGGTGCACGGAGTTGAACCCAGAGTTTCACAGAGGGCTTATCAGTGAAACGCTGCGCCGTACTCTGTGCAACTCTGTGGTTTAAAAACGAGTTATAATACAAGTATTATATTGATTATCAGTCCCTTAATTTAAAACTCCTTTCACTTTTCACCTTTCACCTCTCACTTTCTGTCTCTTTGACAGAGAACCGAAAATCTTTTTCCCCAAACAGGGTTTTGGTCTAAAATTTGTTTTTGCGATTGGCGTCCCATTTCCTACCTTTGCCATCCTTATTTTTGGGCCAATTAGCGGGTGGACATTTTTATCATTGACGTTTGAATGATGAATGAGCCGATTGTACGTTAAGAGAATCTCACCATTCTCCCCAAATTTTTATCGTATCAAAACCGGTTTTACATACATATGTCTACAACTACATTGAACAACAGGGTCAGCTTCGGTAAAACTAAACATTTGGCTGATGCTCCTGACCTGCTCGACATCCAGTTAGAATCATTCAGAGAATTTTTTCAGTTAGAGACTACGCCTGATAAGCGTAATAATGAAGGTCTCTTCCGCGTGTTCAAGGAAAACTTTCCTATCACTGATACGCGTAACATCTTCGTGCTGGAATTCCTGGATTATTTTATTGATCCACCACGTTACACACTTGATGAATGTATGGAGCGTGGTCTTACGTATGCAGTGCCTTTAAAAGCAAAACTGCGCTTAAGTTGTAATGATGAAGAGCACGTAGATTTCCAAACCATCGTTCAGGATGTGTTCCTGGGTAATATTCCTTACATGACTCCCCGTGGTACATTCGTGATCAACGGTGCTGAGCGTGTAGTGGTATCTCAGTTGCATCGTTCTCCGGGTGTGTTCTTTGGACAATCAGTACACCCGAACGGTACCAAAATTTATTCTGCTCGTGTGATTCCTTTTAAAGGAGCATGGATGGAATTTGCTACCGATATCAATAATGTAATGTATGCTTACATCGATCGTAAGAAAAAGTTCCCGGTAACAACTTTGTTACGTTCTATCGGTTTCGAAACTGATAAGGACATTCTGGAACTCTTCGGTATGGCCGATGAAGTGAAAGCCGATAAGAAAACACTTGCCAATCACGTTGGTAAAAAACTCGCTGCTCGTGTATTGAGAACATGGGTAGAAGATTTCGTTGATGAAGATACCGGCGAGGTAGTAAGCATCGAGCGTAACGAGATCGTGATGGAGCGTGATACTGTTTTGGATGAGGAAGCGATTGCTACCATCATCGAAATGGAGATCAAGAGTGTATTCATTCAAAAAGAAGATGTGGGTGGTGATTATGCGATCATCTACAACACATTGAATAAAGATACTTCGAACAGTGAACTGGAAGCGGTTCAGCATATCTATCGCCAATTGCGTGGTGCTGATGCCCCAGATAATGAAACGGCTCGTGGTATCATCGATAAATTATTCTTCTCTGACAAGCGTTATGATTTAGGTGAAGTAGGTCGTTATAAAATCAACCGTAAACTGAACTTAGATTATCCGCTTACGAAGAAAGTATTGACTAAGCAGGATATTATTGAGATCATCAAATACCTGGTTCGTCTGACCAATGCGAAGGCTGAGATCGATGATATCGATCACCTAAGCAACCGTCGTGTTCGTACCGTAGGAGAGCAGTTGTATGCGCAGTTCGGCGTAGGTCTGGCTCGTATGGCCCGTACCATCCGTGAGCGTATGAACGTTCGTGATAATGAGGTATTTACTCCGGTAGATTTGATCAATGCAAGAACATTGTCTTCTGTGATCAACTCATTCTTCGGAACTTCTCAGTTGTCTCAGTTCCTCGATCAAACCAACCCACTGAGTGAGATCACGCACAAGCGTCGTATCTCCGCACTCGGACCCGGTGGTTTGAGTCGTGAGCGTGCAGGTTTCGAGGTTCGTGACGTACACTATTCACACTATGGTCGTTTGTGTACCATTGAAACTCCGGAAGGACCGAACATCGGTTTGATCTCTACACTTTGCGTACACGCTACCATCAATGATATGGGCTTTATTGAAACGCCTTATCGTAAAGTAGTGAGTGGTAAAGTGAATATGAAAGAACTCACGTTCCTGAGTGCTGAAGAAGAAGATACAGCTAAAATCGCGCAGAGTAATTCACCATTGACAGAGAAAGGTGAATTCGCTGAAGATAAAGTAGTATCTCGTCAAACAGGTGACTTCCCGATTTTAGATAAAGAAGAAGTGGAATACATGGACGTAGCACCCAATCAGATCGTTGGTCTGAGTGCTTCGCTGATTCCATTCTTAGAGCATGATGATGCCAACCGTGCGTTGATGGGATCAAACATGCAACGTCAGGCAGTACCATTGATCCGTCCGGAAGTACCTGTAGTAGGTACTGGTTTGGAAGGTAAGGCTGCACGTGATGCACGTATCCAGATCCATGCAGATGGTAATGGTGTGGTTGAATTCGTAGATGCGAATGAGATCCATGTTCGTTATGACAGAAATGATATTGACAGATTGATCAGCTTTAATGATGATCTGCAAGTATATAAACTCACTAAGTTCATCAAAACCAATCAGGCTACCTGTATCAACCTGCGTCCTGCTGTGAAGAAAGGGCAGAAAGTGAAGAAGGGCGACTTCTTAACTGAAGGTTATGCAACCAAAGATGGTGAACTGGCATTGGGTCGTAACCTGCAAGTGGCGTTCATGCCATGGAAGGGTTACAACTTCGAGGATGCGATTGTAATTAGTGAGAAAGTAGTGCGCGAAGACCTGTTCACTTCTATTCACATCGATGAATATGAACTGGAAGTTCGTGACACCAAATTGGGTGAAGAAGAATTGACTCCGGATATCCCGAATGTATCAGAAGATGCAACCAAGGATCTGGATGAGAATGGTATTATCCGTATCGGTGCCACCATCAAAGAAGGTGATATCCTGATCGGTAAGATCACTCCAAAAGGTGAATCTGATCCTACTCCGGAAGAGAAACTCTTACGTGCCATCTTCGGTGATAAAGCAGGTGATGCAAAAGATGCTTCTCTGAAAGCTCCGAACGGAACTGAAGGTGTCGTGATCGATAAAAAACTATTCCAGCGTGCGAAGAAAGATAAGAATGGTAAGATCCGTGAGAAAGCATTGTTGGAGAAAGTAGAAAAAGTACACCAGCAAAATACAGAGTCGATCAAAGAATTGTTGTTGGATAAGTTGCAGACCTTGTTGAAAGACAAAGCTTCTGCAGGTGTTAGCAACAACTTTGGTGAAATGCTGATCGGTAAAGGCGCTAAGTTCAATCAAAAGAACCTGAGCACGATCGATTATCAGAATGTAAATCCGCTGGGATGGACAGGTGATGCTAAAACAGATGACCTGATCAATACTTTGTTGCACAACTACAGCATCCGTTACAATGAAGAACTGGGACGTTACAAGCGTGAGAAGTTCAACATCTCTATCGGTGATGAGTTACCAGCAGGTGTATTGAAACTAGCTAAAGTTTATCTCGCAGTAAAACGTAAGTTGAAAGTGGGAGATAAGATGGCGGGTCGTCACGGTAACAAAGGTATCGTTGCGAAGATTGTTCGTGCAGAAGATATGCCATTCATGGAAGATGGAACACCGGTGGATATCGTACTGAATCCATTGGGGGTACCTTCAAGGATGAACTTAGGTCAGATCTATGAAACCATTCTGGGTTGGACCGGTAAGCGTCTGGGTGTGAAATTTGCAACACCAATCTTTGATGGTGCAAGCACTGATGAGATTGAGCAATACTGTAAAGATGCAGGCATTCCTAGAAACGGACATACTTATCTGTATGATGGTGAAACCGGAGAGCGTTTCCACCAGAAGGCTACTGTGGGTGTGATCTACATGATCAAACTACACCACATGGTTGATGATAAGATGCACGCACGTTCAATCGGACCATACAGCTTGATCACACAACAGCCGTTGGGTGGTAAGGCACAGTTTGGTGGACAGCGTTTCGGTGAGATGGAAGTATGGGCACTGGAAGCATATGGTGCAGCTAACATCCTCCAGGAATTGTTGACCCTGAAGTCTGATGATATCATCGGAAGAGCCAAGACTTATGAAGCCATCGTGAAGGGAGACAATATCCCACGCGCAGGTGTACCTGAATCGTTCAATGTATTGGTACATGAACTGAGAGGGTTGGGTCTGGATCTGAAGTTTGAATAGAAGAAGCTATGAGCTACGAGCTACGAGCTACGAGCTATAGATATTCTAAGATCATTGTTTTTATCATAAAAATTTAAACAAGAGCTCGCAGCTCGCAGCTGATAGCTCAAAGCTCAAAAATATGGCCATAAAAAGAGACAATCGCCCAAGATCAACATTCTCCGAGATCACCATCAGTCTGGCATCTCCGGACAGTATCCTCGAAAGAAGTTTTGGCGAAGTACTGAAGCCTGAAACCATTAACTATCGTACCTACAAACCAGAGCGTGATGGATTGTTCTGTGAAAGAATCTTCGGTCCGGTAAAAGATTATGAATGCGCCTGCGGTAAGTATAAGCGTATCCGTTATAAGGGTATCGTATGCGATCGTTGTGGTGTTGAAGTAACTGAAAAGAAAGTTCGTCGCGAACGTATGGGACACATCAAATTGGTGGTTCCTGTTGTACATATCTGGTATTTCAAAAGCTTACCTAATAAGATTGGTTACCTCTTGGGTATGAGCTCTAAGAAATTAGAGACCATCATTTACTACGAGCGTTTTGTAGTGATTCAAGGTGGTGTGAAAGAGAACCTGAACATGGGTGATCTGTTGACTGAAGAAGAATACTTAGATATTCTTGACAACTTACCAAAAGATAATCAGTACCTGCCTGATGATGATCCACAAAAGTTTATCGCTAAAATGGGTGCTGAAGCTGTTCATGCTTTATTGGAAAGAATCGATCTGGATGGATTGAGTTTCTCTCTGCGTAATGCAGCCGCAACTGAAACATCTCAGCAGCGTAAAGCAGATGCTTTGAAGCGTTTGAGCGTTGTAGAATCATTCCGTGATGCAAGCACAAGAATCACTAACCGTCCTGAGTGGATGGTGATGCAATACATTCCTGTTATTCCACCGGAATTACGTCCATTGGTACCTTTGGATGGCGGTCGTTTTGCGAGTTCAGATTTGAATGATCTGTATCGTCGTGTGATCATCCGTAACAACCGTTTGAAGCGTTTGTTAGAGATCAAAGCACCGGAAGTGATCCTGCGTAACGAAAAACGTATGTTGCAGGAAGCGATCGATTCACTGTTTGATAATAGCCGTAAATCCAATGCGGTGAAAGCAGAAGGTGGTCGAGCACTCAAATCATTATCTGATGTACTGAAAGGTAAACAAGGTCGTTTCCGTCAGAACTTATTGGGTAAGCGTGTGGATTACTCCGGTCGTTCGGTGATCGTGGTTGGACCAGAACTCAAAATGCATGAGTGTGGTTTACCAAAAGACATGGCGGCAGAATTGTTCAAGCCATTTGTGATTCGTAAGTTGATTGAAAGAGGTATCGTGAAAACAGTGAAGTCTGCTAAGAAATTGGTAGACCGTAAAGAAGCTGTGATCTGGGATATCCTTGAAAATATTCTGAAAGGACACCCAGTATTGTTAAACCGTGCCCCAACATTGCACCGTTTGTCAATTCAGGCCTTCCAGCCAAAATTAGTAGAAGGTAAAGCGATCCAACTGCACCCACTCGTTACATCAGCGTTCAACGCGGATTTCGATGGTGACCAGATGGCGGTACACGTTCCATTGAGCAATGCTGCTGTTTTGGAAGCGCAGTTACTGATGCTTTCTTCACACAATATCTTGAACCCTCAGAACGGTACGCCTATTACCCTTCCTTCTCAGGACATGGTACTTGGTCTGTACTACATCACAAAGGGTAAGAGAACCACTGAAACAGAAGTGGTGAAAGGTGAGGGTAAAGCTTTCTACAGCATGGATGAAGTGATCATCGCTTACAATGAGCAGCGTGTAGATCTTCATGCAAACATCAAAGTGAAAGTAAACGTGCGCGAAGGTGGTAAACTGGTGAAGAAACTCATCGATACGACTGTAGGTCGCGTTTTATTTAACCAGCATGTTCCTGTTGAAGTTGGATACATCAATGCACTGTTGACCAAGAAGAGCCTGAGAGAGATCATTGGTGATATCATCAAGATCACAGACGTTCCTAAGACCGCTAAGTTCCTCGATGATATCAAGACCCTCGGTTTCCGTATGGCCTTCCGTGGTGGTCTGTCATTCAACGTGAATGATCTGATCGTTCCTGATATGAGAAACGAATTGTTGGAGAATGCAAAAGTAGAAGTAGAAGAAGTGTGGGAGAACTATAACATGGGTCTCATCACCAACAATGAAAGATATAACCAGGTAATTGATATCTGGAGCCGTGTGGATACACGTATCACCGAAACACTGATCCGTGAAATGCAAAATGATAAGCAGGGCTTTAACTCTGTTTACATGATGTTGGATTCCGGAGCCCGTGGTAGTAAAACACAGGTTAAGCAGCTGGTAGGTATTCGTGGTCTGATGGCAAAACCACGTAAAAGTGGTAGTACCGGTAGTGAGGTAATTGAAAATCCGATCCTGTCTAACTTTAAGAGTGGTCTGAACGTATTGGATTATTTCATTTCTACGCACGGTGCGCGTAAAGGTCTTGCGGATACGGCCCTGAAAACAGCGGATGCCGGTTACTTGACTCGTCGTCTGGTTGACGTATCACAAGATGTGGTGATCAGTGAAGAAGATTGTGGTACACTTCGTGGTATTGCAACAACTGCACTGAAAGACAATGAAGATGTGATTGAGCCACTGGCAGATAGAATTGAGGGACGTACTTCATTACACAATGTATACCATCCTGTAACAGATGAGTTGATCATTACTGCAGGTGAAGAGATCTCTTCTGATGACGCGAAAGCGATCGAAGAAGCAGGTATCGAAACCGTTGAGATCCGTTCTGTATTGACTTGTGAAAGCAAGCGTGGTGTGTGTGTGAAGTGTTATGGTAAGAACCTTGCAACAGGTTATCTCGCACAAAGAGGAGATGCTGTAGGTATCATCGCTGCACAGTCAATCGGTGAGCCGGGTACTCAGTTAACACTCCGTACTTTCCACGTGGGTGGTGTTGCGGGCTCTGCTTCTGTAGAATCAACCTTGCAAGCGAAATTTGATGGAACCATTCAGTTCGATGGTCTGCGTACCGTAGAAACATTGAACAATGAAGGCAATAAAGTGAAGATCGTTATCGGTCGTACAGGTGAAGTGAGAATCATGGATGTTAAGAATGATCGTTTAATGATTACGAATAACGTTCCTTATGGTTCTACATTGAATGTGAAAGACGGACAGCAAGTGAAGAAAGGCGATGTAATCTGTACATGGGATCCATTCAATAACGTAATCGTTGCAGAACAGAATGGTAAGATCCGTTTTGAAAATGTAATTGATGGTATCACTTATCGTGATGAAGCTGATGAACAAACAGGTCACCGCGAGAAAGTGGTTATTGAAACCAAGGATAAGACCAAGATCCCTACCATTATTGTTGATGGAAAAGAAATCAAGCAATACAACTTGCCTGTAGGTTCACACATTTCTGTAGAAGAAGGTGATGAAGTGAAAGCAGGACAGGTAATGGTGAAAATCCCTCGTGTACTTGGTAAGTTAAGAGATATCACCGGAGGTCTTCCTCGTGTAACTGAATTGTTTGAAGCTCGTAATCCGGGTAACCCTGCGATCGTTTGTGAGATTGATGGTGTGGTAGCATTTGGTAACGTGAAGCGTGGTAACCGTGAGATCATCGTTGAGTCTAAAGACGGTATGGTGAAGAAATACCTGGTGCCATTGACACGTCAGATCCTGGTTCAGGATGGTGACTTCGTGAAAGCAGGTACACCAATGTCTGACGGACAAATTGCTCCAGCGGATATCCTGGCGATTAAAGGTCCATTTGCAGTACAAGAGTACGTAGTGAATGAGATCCAGGAAGTATACCGTTTACAAGGTGTAAAAATCAACGATAAGCACATTGAAGTAATCGTTCGTCAGATGATGAAGAAAGTGGAGATTGTTGATGCGGGTGATACTAAATTCTTGGAGGAGGATCTGGAAGATCGCTTTGACTTTATCGAAGAGAACGACAGAATCTATGATAAGAAAGTAGTAACCGATGCAGGTGAAAGCACTAAGCTGAAAGCCGGACAAATCATCACTTTGCGTGAGTTGAGAGAAGAAAACTCTATCCTCCGTAGAGCGGATAAGAAACTGGTAGAAGTGCGTGATGCAAAACCTGCTACTGCAACACCGGTACTGTTGGGTATCACGAAAGCGTCTCTGGGTGTACAAAGCTGGATCTCAGCTGCATCATTCCAGGAAACGACTAAAGTACTGAGTCAGGCGGCCATTCAAGGTAAGACCGACGCTATGTTGGGTCTGAAAGAGAATGTAATCACCGGACACCTGATTCCTGCTGGTTCTGGACAGAAAGAGTTTGAGAACCTGATCGTAGGAAGTAAGGAAGAGTATGAAGTACTGGCTACTACCCGCGAAGCGATGAGCTTTGATGATGAGGAATAAGATCATATGATCTTTTGAATACATGTTAAAGTAGGAAGTGAAAACTTCCTACTTTTTTTCAGGTATACATCGAGTTCTTTATACACTGTTTTTGTAATCTGATATTTATTGTTAATCTTGTTGCCCCGAAAACATAATGGGAACAAAAGCCTTTAATTTTATTATCTAAACATTAGTACATGAAAAATTTTACCATCGGGTTGAATGTAGTGTTGGCGATAGCGGTAGCTGTTTTATTTTACCTACAATTTTCTTCAGGATCAAAAGATGGGAAAGTAAGTGCTGCTGGAACGAAAGAAGTTCCTCAGGGAGATTTTAAGATCGCTTACTTTGAGATCGATTCCATTGAAGCACATTTTGATTACTATAAAGAAGTAAGTAATTCCATTCAGTCAAAAGCGCAGGAAAATAGCAAACAGTTGAATCAACTGAAACAAACTTTTGCTGATAAATACCAGGAACTTCAGCGTACAGCTCAAACCATGACGCAGGCCGAGCTGAATAGCAAGCAACAGGAGTTGATGCAAATGGAAAAGACTTACAACAGCAAAGAGCAAATGATGAACAATGAAATGCAGGATGAGAGCATGAAAAAAATGCTGGATGTAAGACAAAAAATCAGTGACTACCTGAAAGAATACAATGTATCCAAAGGATATGCATTTATCGTAGGAAATAACGATGCCTCTATTGCTTTTTATTACAAAGATGCAGCTTATGATATTACTGCTGATGTGATTAAGGGGTTGAATGAAAGGTATAAGAAGAAGAACTAGTCTTAGCTTCAAGCTGCAAGCCGCAAGCTTCAAGTGAGAAATAATACTTTCAGAAAGGCAGGTGAATTTTATGTTCACCTGCCTTTTTATTAACAGGGATACCCGTAACGATCTTGTAGCCTGTAGCTTGTAACTTGCAGCCTACCGCTTGCCGCTTACCTCTTGCCGCTTGCAGCTTTTTTCCCTATCTTCCCTCACGAACAAAACGCTATATGAGTAATAACAACCCTTCTTTCAAACCCACCCTTGGATTGTTGGATGCTACGATGATTGTAGCAGGTAGTATGATTGGTTCCGGAATTTTTATTGTAAGTGCTGATATTACCCGTAATGTAGGCAGTGCCGGTTGGCTGATTGCCGTTTGGCTGATTACGGGATTTATGACTTTGACTGCAGCACTGAGTTATGGAGAACTGAGTGCAATGTTTCCTAAAGCCGGTGGTCAATATGTATACCTCAAAGAATCTTATAATAAACTCACCGGATTTCTTTACGGATGGAGTTTCTTCTCGGTTATTCAAACCGGAACAATCGCCGCGGTAGGAGTGGCATTCAGTAAGTTTGCAGGTTATTTCTTTCCCTCATTGGAAATGACGGATGAGAATATGCTTGCACAAATCGGTTTTGTAAAATTATATCCCGCTCAGTTTGTATCTATCGCGATCATTATTTTTCTGACCTATATCAATACCAAAGGTGTGCAAGGTGGTAAATTGATTCAGACTACATTCACTGTAACAAAGTTGTTATCGCTTTTTGGATTGATTGTGTTTGGTTTTTTACTGGCAGCCAAATCAGAAGTTTGGAATGCGAATTGGACAGATGCTTGGTCAATGAAAAATATTTCAGGGGATAATAGTGTCACTGCAATATTAGGTGTGGCTGCATTTGGAGCTATTGCTGCGTCGATGGTAGGTTCTATTTTTAGTAGTGATGCATGGAACAATGTTACATTCATCGCAGGTGAAATTAAAAATCCACAGCGTAATATTGGCCTGAGTCTTTTTCTGGGAACACTCATCGTTACGGTGATCTACGTGGCTGCCAATCTGATGTACTTGAGTGTACTTCCGTTGAATGATATTGCACATGCACCACAAGATCGAGTGGCAGTATCCGCGTCCAACCTCATTTTTGGAAATATCGGTACTTATGTGATCGCCGTTATGATCATGATCTCCACTTTTGGATGTAACAATGGATTGATACTTGCGGGTGCAAGGGTATATTATACGATGGCTCAGGATGGATTGTTTTTCAAAAAAGCAGGTGAACTGAATAAGAATGCAGTACCTGAGTGGGCACTATGGGCACAGTGTGTGGTAGCTTCTTTATTATGTTTGAGCGGTAAATATGGAGATCTGTTAGATATGGTTTCTTTTATCGTGGTGATCTTCTATGTACTGACTATTGCAGGTATCTTCATTCTTCGTAAAAAGAGACCTGAGATTGATCGTCCATATAAAGCATTTGGCTATCCCATTTTACCTGCTATTTATATGTTGATGGGCATTACTTTCTGCGTTTTGCTGATCGTCTATAAGCCTAATTTTACATGGCCGGGACTCATCATCACACTAATTGGAATTCCTTTGTATTATCTTGCAGTACGAAATAAGAAACAAGAAGCCTGATGAATTTTGAACAACTATTTACGGGATTCCAATCGATCCGTGTAGCCATTCTTGGGGATGTAATGTTGGATACTTACTGGTGGGGTTCTGTAGATCGTATCTCTCCCGAAGCTCCCGTTCCTGTGGTGGCTTTAAAGAATAAAGAGCTCAGGGTTGGCGGCGCTGCGAATGTCGCATTGAATACAGCTTCACTGGGTGCCAAAACAACCATGATCTCTATTGTGGGTGCTGATACTGACGGGGAACAGTTGTTACAGTTATTGAATGATAAGCATATTGACACTTCGTATATACGTTCGGTGAGTAGTAGGGTAACCACCAATAAAACCCGTATCATGAGCCGTAACCAGCAAATGATGCGATTAGATGCAGAGATCACTACCGATATTGATGAGGCCACCGAAAACATGTTGATCGAACAAGTCAAACATTGTCTGGATGAGCAACATCCACAGGTGCTCATATTTGAAGATTATAATAAAGGTGTTATTACGGAACGAATCATTCAAAACGTAACTGCATTGTGTAAAGAAAGAAATGTGATTATTGCAGTAGACCCCAAGAAAAAGAATTTCCTCTCTTACAAAGACGTCACCATTTTTAAACCGAACCTGAAGGAAGTAAAGGAAGGATTGAATTTATCGGTGGATCATATTGATTTATCTTCTTTACAACAAATACATCAACGTTTACAAGAGCATCTTCATCATCAAATTTCATTGATTACACTCTCAGAGAAAGGGGTATTTTATCAGGATGAGACCTCTCATAAAATCATTCCCACTCATATCCGTAATATCGCAGATGTAAGTGGAGCGGGCGATACTGTGATCGCTGTAACCGCTCTTTGTTATGCAGCAACCCGAGATATGCATCTCGCCGCAGAAATGGCCAATATAGCCGGTGGACTGGTCTGCGAGCAAGTAGGCACTGCTGCTATTGATCGTGACAAGTTGTTGCAGGAATGTGAGATATTGTTGGGGGAATGATTGAATACAAGTGAAAATTCAAAAGTAAAAAGTAAAAAGTAAAAAGTAAAAAGTAAAAAGTAAAAAGTAAAAAGTGAGTTGCTGATACTGAACAACTAGCAACTAGCAACTAGCACCTAGTACCTAGCACCCAGTACCCCACACCCCACACCCATTCAACAATCCCCGCATTTCATTAAATCCTATCTAATATTCCTCTCAAACAATTCGATTTTGTCAGTTGGGTAAATAACTAATTTCGGGGGCTTGTAAATGAAATAGTTATGGCGGATAATTTTACCATTGTTGTGCATGGAGGTGCGGGAACCATTCTGAAAGAAGATATGACTCCTGAGTTGGAGAAAGCCTATCAGGAAGGACTTCAGCAGGCTTTAGATGCCAGTTATGCAGTACTAGAAAAAGGTGGTACGGCAGTAAATGCTGTGAAAGCAGCCATTGTGGTGCTGGAAGATAATGTGTTGTTCAATGCCGGACGAGGATCTGTATTTACTAAAAAAGGATTACAGGAAATGGATGCTGCCATCATGGATGGAATTGATTTGTCGGCCGGTGCAGTTGCTGCCGTTCGTAATGTCAGGAATCCGATTGAATTGGCCACAGAGGTCATGCGTAATAGTAATCATGTTTTTTTGAGTGGAAAAGGGGCGAATGATTTTGCCATCAAACAAGGAATCAAATTGGAGCCTGATGAATACTTTTTCTCTCAGTTCCGCTATGATCAATGGAAAGCCATTCGTGATTCTGATAACTATTCATTAGACCATACCAATCATCAGCTGGAAGAATTGATGCGTGATAAAAAATTTGGCACTGTAGGCGCTGTTGCCTGTGATGTGCATGGTAATATAGCCGGTGCTACCTCCACAGGGGGTATGACCAATAAAAAATATGGCCGAATTGGTGATAGTCCATTGATTGGTAGTGGTACTTATGCCAATAACAAAACCTGTGCTATCAGTTGTACAGGACATGGTGAAATGTTCATCAGAACCGTAGCTTCTTATGATGTCAGCTGCCTGATGGAGTACAAGGGCTATAGCTTACAGGAAGCTATGGAAATTGTGGTACATGATAAACTCATGAAACTACAAGGTGAAGGGGGAATGATTGGTGTAGATGCCAAAGGTAATGCTGCCATGGTTTTCAATAGTGCGGGCATGTATCGTGGACTAAAAAATAGTGCTGGAAGAAATGAAGTTTTGATCTACAAATAATTATATTTGGTAAGACTGATACACATGAGAAAATGAGGGGCTACATTTGTGGCTCCTTTTTTTTAACTGAAAATGCCATGCAAAAAATTGCTGTGATTGTAGCCGGTGGTATGGGACAAAGAATGGGTGCTTCTGTTCCCAAGCAATTTCTATTATTGAATGGACAACCGATCCTATGGCATACACTCAATCGTTTTTTATCTACTTGGGATGATCTTCAAATCATTTTAGTATTACCTGCAGAACACAAAGAGGAGGGACATGCAATCGCTCAATCTTTACATGCTACTGATAGAGTCAAGATAACAGAAGGGGGCGATACTAGATTTCAATCCGTTAAAAATGGCTTATCACTTATTAAAGAACCATCGGTAATATTTGTTCATGATGGTGTTCGTTGTTTGTTAAGTAGTGAGCTGATAAAAAAATGTTATAAGCAGGCATTAGAGAAAGGCAGTGCCATTCCAGCCGTGGCAGCTACGGATAGTATACGGATTGTGGAAGGAGAGGGTCATTATGTGGCTGATCGGAACCTAGTACGTATCATTCAAACACCACAAACTTTTCTAAGCGATCTATTATTGCCGGCCTTTCAGCAATCTTATCTGGCGTCATTTACAGATGAAGCAACAGTAGTAGAAGCGGCAGGTAAAAAAGTTTTTTTGATCGAAGGAGAATACACCAACATCAAAATTACCCGACCTGAAGACTTGCAATTAGCAGAACAGATACTGCAGCGTTCTTAGTGATCAGTGCCAGATATTTCTTCTGTAATGGAAATAAGGCTGAACATGCCCTCCAAATTTTTTATAAAAATTTTTAACTCCCGGCAGATCTGATCCTTCAAAATCAAACAGTAGGTCTCGGTTGTGATATTCTCTGAATATCTGATCTAATAACCATGGATTGCTATGCGTTTCTCGTCCTTCTGGAAAAGTGGTATTCAATAAATGATAGATTCTTCGCTGATCTTTTAGCAATAATGTATCCGATAAAATAGTGCCATCAGGTTTTAATGCTGAGCGAATGATACAATCGCCTCTCGTTGCATAAAATCGACATAGCTCATTTAATCTCTCATAATCCTCCAATGATAAGTGAGGCATTCTAGATGCGTATTGCTGTTGATAGTTACGAATGGTATCAGGAATTGACTGTTGTTTTGAGTACTGAAAACTTCCTTCGGGAATCTTTAGTAAGAGTTGTTTTAAATCTGAGTGGTAGTCTTTATAGATGTCTAGATAATCCTTATTTAAATCAATAATAAAATTCGTCCTGTTTTTGCAATGAAGTTCTGAAGCGAGTAAATGATTGGAGAAATTAAAATGAAGATCTCCATACCAAGCATAACTTCTTATCTTTTGTATCAACTCTTCATGTAACAATTTTAATAAAGAAGTATCGCCAATAAATCCCAATTGTTGAATAAAAGGGGGGATGTAATAATACCGAAATCCATATTTTCTTCTCCAGGGTAAAGGTATAATGGCTTCATATTCGCCAATCACCAATCCACTCCAATGATCACATATTCGATCCAGGTAATCATATTGAGCATAGATCAATCCATTGGAGTGCTTGGAAACGCAGGCATCCCATGCTTGTTGATTGATTACATGTGCTGAAAATATATGAATGGAATATTTCACTTTACGGATTCACACGTGTCCATACCTCTGTCCTGCCCAGCATCGAAATGCCGATATAACCACGCACGTTCAATGTTTTTGGATCTTTTAGTTTCATGAAACATTTGTAGTCTTTACCATTTTGTGGATCATAAATTCTACCTCCGGTCCATTCACCATCATTATGTACAAAGTCGCGTAAAATGATCAGTCCAAGCAGCGGTTTGGTTTTTGCATTTTTATCCGGATTGTTGACATCTAATTTGGGTTTGCCTTGTTCATCATTCGGCTCCTTCAGCCAAACCAATTTGCCATAATACTTGTTGCCCTGCTTAAACACTTGTATTTGACCTTTGCCTGAGGAGTTTAACCATAAGCCTATAACAGCATCAGGATTATCGTTATTGTTTGTAAATCCTGTGATAGTAAATGCCATGATGACCAATGTCAGACTCAACTGTTTCATGTATTTCATAGTAATATGATTTATTTATTCAGATGAATAGTTCCACCTTTCATAATGAATGAGATATTTCTTACAGCTGATATATTGTCTATTGGATTTCCATCCACTGCAATAATATCAGCCAATAATCCTGCTTTTAATCGTCCAATCTGTTCTTTATAACCAAACACATCTGCATTCACAGAAGTGGCGCTTTTTAATACCTCTACAGGTTTCATGCCATATTCTACCATTAGTTCCATTTCACGGGCATTATCTCCATGCGGGAATACGCCTACATCACCACCAAAACAGATAGTAACACCTTTTTCTAAAGCTAGTTTAAAACTTTTCTTTTTTTGAATAACCCTTGGGGTGGGAGGCATCGTCTTTTTATTCCATCCATTGTAACTGGCATTGGCTTCAGGAGCGCTTAAAGTTGCACAGAGGGCTACCTTGTTGTGGATCATGATATCATAGACTTCTGAAGAACCATAATCGCCATGTTCAATCGTAGACACACCTGCCATGGCTGCTCTTTTCATGCCTTCTTCTGTACTGGCATGAGCAACTACCTTTCTACCGCTGCTGTTGACAACCGATACCAGGGTTTTTAACTCCTCTAGTGTGAAGGTAGGTTGCGGGCTATCATCCAATCCCCATCTGTAGTCTGCATACACTTTAATCAGGTCTGCACCATTGCCAATCTGAGTTCTTGCTTCCCTTGTCAATCCCTCTACACCATCTGCTTCAGCAGCGCCTTTAATCGTATGATGGGAGTTGTTTTCAAGTTTGGGCCCATAGCTGCCTGTAGCAACAATGGCTTTGGTAGCAATAATCATTCTAGGACCTGGGATGATGTTTTTTTCAATGGCATTTTTTAGTCCAACATCTGCATAACCTACGCCTTCTGTTCCTAAATCTCTAACAGTGGTAAATCCGGCCATTAAGGTTGATTTGGCATGTGTAACTGCTCTCACAATTCTTTCTGCTTCTGACTCATATAAGACCTGGTCATTCCAATTGGTTTCGTTATATGCATGGAGTAACAGGTGCGAATGGCCTTCAATGAGCCCCGGTAGTAAGGTTTTTCCTTTTAGATTAATCCTTTTTAAAGGGGTTTTGGAGGACAATGTGGAAGCCTCACCCACGGCTATGATCTTGTTTTGGTACACCAGAATGCCCCATCCTGTATGCATTTCCTCGCCGTCAAAAAGGCGGTCGGCTTGAATCAGTAGGAAGCTGTCTTTAGGATTCGCTAAAATGCCGGCTGGAAAGACGAATAGCAGGATTAATATTTTAAATATGGCTTGTTTGTTCATCCGATTGGGCTTTACATGGAAAATAACCCAGACAAAGGGTAAAAAAAAATTTGTTTGTCTAAGTTGTCCGCCCCATTTTTGCATCAGAATGAAAAGAACAATCAATAATCAGTGGTGGTGGCATACAAACTCCAATCGGGGAATGTAGTGGCGTTGCCAATACTGTATGAATCATATTCAGAAACCCCGACAGTTATTGTCGGGGTTTTTTGTTGGATGGCTCCGGAGTAACCGGAATAAATAGGAAAAGATGAAAAAGATAATCGTTCAAACGCAGGCTAAGAGAATGCTGGCAGATGTATTTACACCGGTAGGTATTTACCTGCGCATCAGGGATCGTTTCAGGGATACTATTTTATTGGAGAGCACAGATCACCATGCAGCCGAGAACAGCTATTCATTTATATGTATCAATGCGATTGCCGGTGCTGAAATCAGAACCGGTGAAACCATGGAATGTAAACTTCCGGCCCAGCAACCGGAAAAAATGAGTATTCAAGATAAGGCATCGGTTCCCGCTAAACTTTGGGATTTCATGCAGCGATTTGATATTCAAAAACCGGTTGAAAAGGAAGCGCAATTTGCACAAGGGTTATTCGGCTATACTTGCTTTGATGCTGTACAGTTTTTTGACACGATCTCTTTACCAAAAACCCTGAAAGCAGAACAAATGATCCCATTGATGCGGTATCGTTTGTATCAATATGTCATTGTATTCAATCATTATAAAGATGAGTTACTGATCTGCGAAAATAAAATCGCAGGTATTGAATCTGAGATTCAAGTGGTAGAATCATTGATCAGAAGTAAAGATGTGCCAGTATATCCATTCCGTTCAAAAGGGGCAGAAGTATCCAATCTTACCGATAAGGCATACAAGGAAATGGTGCAGCAAGGAATACAAAGTTGTCTGCGTGGGGATGTATTTCAGATCGTACTCAGCAGAAGATTCCAGCAATCTTTTATGGGAGATGAGTTTAATGTTTACAGAGCACTTCGCAGTGTGAATCCATCTCCATATCTCTTTTTCTTCGACTATGGTGAGTATAAATTGATGGGATCTTCTCCTGAAGCACAACTGGTTATTCAAAACGGAAAAGCCATTGTACATCCTATCGCGGGTACATTCAAAAGAACAGGTGATGATGAAACAGATCAACGCATGGCAGAGCAACTATTAAAAGATGCCAAAGAAAATGCAGAGCATGTGATGTTGGTAGATCTGGCAAGAAATGATCTTAGCAGAGCTTGCACCGATGTGGAAGTGAGTCATTACAGACAAGTACAATACTATAGTCATGTGATCCATCTGGTGAGTGAAGTGGTTGGTAAAGTACCTTCAGGATATAATCCCTTTCAATTAATGGCACAAACATTTCCAGCAGGGACTTTAAGCGGCGCTCCAAAGTTTAAGGCCATGGAATTGATCGATGACTATGAACCCACAGCAAGATCCTACTATGGAGGTGCAATTGGATTTATGGGATTTGATGGAAGTTGTAATCATGCCATCATGATCCGTACTTTTTTGAGTAAGAACAATACTTTGTATTATCAAGCAGGGGCAGGTGTTGTAGCAGCATCTAATCCTGAAAGTGAGTTGCAGGAAGTGAACAACAAATTAGGTGCTCTAAAAAAGGCAATTGGGATAGCGGAAGAGTTGGGGAGATGAGATGAAAAGTCAAAAGTCAAAAGTCAAAAGTCAAAAGTGAAAGGTGAAAAGTGAAAGGAGTGAGAAAATAAATCAAGAAATCAAAGATCAAAAAATCAAAGATCAAGCGTGAAACTACTGGTATTCGATAATTACGATTCATTTACTTATAACCTGGTACATCTTGTTGAGAAGATATTGGGGTATAAAGTTACTGTGTGTAGAAACGATCAGATTGATTTGGATGCGGTTGATGCATTTGATAAGATCATTTTATCTCCGGGTCCCGGTATTCCATCGGAAGCAGGCTTATTGTTGCCTTTGATCAAAGCATATGCACCTAAGAAATCTATATTGGGTGTTTGTTTAGGCCATCAGGCTATTGGGGAAGCTTTTGGTGGTAAGTTGATCAATTTAACTACGGTTTATCATGGATTAGCAACACCTATCCAATTACAAGCAACCGGTAGTCAGCAACGTGATAATGATGTCTTTCAAGGATTTGATAATGAATTGATCGTTGGACGTTACCATAGTTGGGTGGTTAGTGATGAAGCCTTTCCGGATGAGCTTGAAGTGACGGCTAAAGATGATAATGATTATATCATGGCATTAAGACATAAAACATATGATGTACAGGGAGTACAGTTTCATCCTGAAAGTGTACTTACTCCTGATGGAGAAAAGATATTGCGTAACTGGTTAAAAAAATGATGGGTAAAGCATACCAATGAAAACAATATGAAAAAGATATTACAATACTTATTTGAACATAAAACCTTTAGTCGGGAAAAGGCTAAAGAGATCTTACTACAAATGTCTTCCGGACAATTCAATGATGCGGAGATTGCTTCTTTCATTACTGTATTTCTCATGAGAAGTATTACGATTGAAGAATTGCAGGGATTTAGAGATGGATTACTGGAATTATGCGTTCCGGTAGATATGAAGGGTCGAGCTGTTATGGATATTGTTGGAACTGGTGGGGATGGAAAAAATACTTTTAATATTTCTACTTTGTCTTGTTTCATTGTAGCGGGTGCCGGACAACAGGTTGCCAAACATGGTAATTATGGAGCATCTTCTGTAAGTGGGTCATCAAATGTAATGGAGCAATTGGGATATCGTTTTAAAAATAATGTTGATGAACTCAATAAAGAATTGGATCAAACCAATATTTGTTTTCTCCACGCTCCATTTTTTCATCCGGCATTGAAAGTAGTGGCACCTATTCGTAAGCAACTGGGTGTGCGTACGTTTTTCAATATGCTGGGACCCATGGTAAATCCGGCTGTACCTGCTTATCAATTGGTAGGGGTGTATAATTTGGAGATGGCTCGTATTTATAATTATCTCTTACAGGAAACAGGGAAAGCTTTTACGGTGATTCATAGTCTGGATGGCTATGATGAGATATCCTTGACCAATGACACCAAAGTGATTACCAATGAAGGAGAAAAAATTCTGACACCGGAGCAATTGGGTAAAAGAATGGTAATGCCTGAAGATATTTATGGGGGGAATACCGCAGAAGAAGCGGCTCGATTATTTGTAAAGATCATCAAGGGGGAAGGAAGTTGGGCACAGAATGCAGTGGTGTTAGCCAATGCAGCGATGGCATTATTTGGAACAGGTCATTACGCAAATTATGATGAAGCCTATGCTGCCGCCGTAGAGAGTTTGGAAAGTAAAAAAGCCTATCAAACATTAGAACAACTGATCAACCTGCAATAACATGAACATATTAGACACCATAGTTGCAAAGAAAAAGATAGAAGTAGCGGCTGCAAAAGAGCGCATATCTGTTGAAGCATTGACAGCGCAGGCATTCTTTTCCAGAAGCACCTATTCGCTTTGTGACTTTTTGCAAGATGAAAAGCGTACAGGCATTATTGCAGAGTTTAAAAGGAAATCACCTTCAAAAGGTATCATCAATGCAACAGCAGAGGTAGAAGCCGTAACAACCGCTTATGCGTCTGCAGCATCAGGTATTTCTATATTAACGGATACTGATTTTTTTGGAGGTAGTCAGGACGATCTTAAAAAAGCGCGTATTCAACAAGTGCCCATACTGCGTAAAGATTTTATGGTTGATGAATATCAGGTGTATGAAGCCAAGGCAATGGGTGCAGATGTGATTCTTCTGATTGCAGCCTGTCTTACACCGGATGAAGTTAACCAGTTGGGTGCTTGTGCCAAAGGACTGGGTTTGGAAGTTTTATTGGAAATACATGATGAAACAGAGTTGGGGCATATCAGTGATATGGTGGATATGGTGGGAGTGAATAACAGGAATTTAAAGACTTTTGAGGTAGATATCAATACCTCTTTGCGATTGATTGAACAAATACCTGCCGGTAAGCCTGCTATTGCAGAAAGTGGCATCAGTAATGTGGATACAATCGTAACTTTACGCAAAGCCGGGTTCAGCGGTTTTTTGATTGGGGAAAATTTCATGAAAGAACCCCAACCTTCGGTTGCTTTTGCTGATTTTATCGATCAACTAAAAGCAAAGCAAAATGCGTATTAAAGTCTGTGGCATGACACAAGTTGAGCAGATCAAACACCTAGATACAATAGGTGTGGAGTTTGCTGGATTCATTTTTTATCCCAAATCGCCCCGGTATGTATTTAAACACATGCCCAGACCGGAGATCAAAAAAATAAGAGGGCAGCATATCAATAAAGTAGGGGTGTTTGTGAACGCTCCGGTGGAAGAATTGTTAGAGATCGTAGATGAGTGTGGGTTACAGATGGTACAGCTACATGGAGATGAAACACCCAAATATTGTGAGAAAGTAGCTGATTATATTGGTGTGATCAAAGCCTTTCGTTTGAGAGAAGATGATCAGGTGCTCTGGAAAATCAAGGACTATCAGGATATCGCGGATATGTTTTTGTTTGATACCGAAGGCGCAGGATATGGAGGAACCGGTAAAAAATTTGATTGGTCGGTATTAAAAGGATTGCGTATCAATAAACCCTTTTTTTTAAGTGGCGGAATTGGTCCGGAGGATGTAGAAAACATCAAAACCTTTATTCAAGACCCAGTAGCAAAAGATCTGTTTAGCTTGGATGTGAATAGCAAATTTGAAACCATACCCGGACTCAAAGACATGCAGGCAGTTGAAAAATTTGTAAATGAGATCAAAACCATTAAGTGATGACAACTAGTTTTCAGAACCCGAATGTGCAAGGTTATTATGGACAGTTTGGCGGAGCGTATATCCCTGAAATGTTACATCGTAATGTGGAAGAGTTGCGTGAACAGTATTTGTCGATAATGAATGATCCTGTTTTTAAAGCAGAGTTCGATGAGTTGTTGCAGGATTATGTTGGCAGACCTACGCCTTTATTCCTTGCTGAACGTTTGAGTCAGGAATTCAATACTACCATTTACCTGAAGCGGGAAGACCTCTGTCATACAGGTGCACATAAAATCAATAATACGATTGGACAGATTTTATTGGCACGTCGCCTAGGTAAAACCAGGATTATTGCAGAAACAGGTGCCGGTCAGCATGGTGTTGCAACGGCTACTGTTTGTGCATTGAAGGGAATGGAGTGTATTGTTTACATGGGTGAAAAAGATATTGAAAGGCAAGCTCCGAATGTTGCGCGCATGAAAATGCTGGGAGCTACGGTAGTGCCTGCTACCAGTGGTAGTAAAACTTTGAAAGATGCCACCAATGAAGCCATACGAGATTGGATCAATCATCCCAATGACACGCATTATATTATTGGAAGTGTAGTAGGTCCACATCCTTATCCAGATATGGTAGCTAGGTTTCAAAGTGTGATCAGCGCTGAAACGAGAAAACAGTTGAAAGAAAAAAGAGGGAATGAATTGCCGACACATGTTATTGCTTGTGTAGGTGGAGGTAGTAATGCTGCGGGAGCTTTTTATCATTTCTTAGATGAAACTTCTGTGCAATTGGTGGCTGTGGAAGCGGCCGGACATGGGATTCAATCCGGGATGAGTGCTGCTACAACACAATTAGGTAAGCCAGGCATTTTACATGGAAGTAAGAGTTTGTTGATGCAAACGGAAGATGGACAGGTTGTAGAGCCGCATAGTATTTCGGCTGGACTGGATTATCCGGGTATTGGACCATTACATGCCAATTTATTCACTACTGGGCGTGGTGTGTTTTTGTCTGCCACAGATGAAGAAGCACTTCAGGCTGCTTTTCATGTTAGTAAAACAGAAGGTATTATTCCGGCATTGGAAACGGCTCATGCTTTTGCGGTCTTGGGGAAACTGAATCTGAAGCCTACTGATGTAGTGGTCATTTGTTTGAGTGGAAGAGGTGATAAGGATCTTTCAACCTACATGCAACAACTATAATTATTGATGCGTATCATATTATGAGCAGAATAGAAACATTGTTTAGTCAAAAAAAAGAAAGGGTATTAAATGTGTACTGCACAGCCGGCTATCCGGAACTGAATAGTACCCTTGAAGTGATACTCACACTAGAAGCTTCTGGTGCCGATTTGATTGAGTTAGGCATGCCATACAGTGATCCACTGGCAGACGGACCGGTAATACAAGCCAGCAGTACTAAGGCTTTGCAAAATGGTATGAGTATAGCAGTATTATTTGAGCAGTTGAAAAGTCTGCGTGCTAAAACACAAATCCCACTCATCTTAATGGGTTATATGAATCCTGTGATTCAGTATGGGTTTCAGAAATTTTGTGAAGAGGCTGCCGAAGTGGGTGTGGATGGATTGATATTACCTGATTTACCCGAATATGAATATGAGACGATATATGGTGATATCATTAAAAAAGCGGGGCTAGATTTTATTTTTTTGATTACTCCGGAAACATCAATAGAAAGAATCAAAAAATTAGACTATTTAAGTAGTGGTTTTTTATATGCAGTGAGTTCATCTGCCACAACAGGTAATGAAAAAGACTTTGATCAGGTGGCGAAGTATTTACAGCGGTTAAAAGATATGCAACTACAGAATCCGGTATTAGTTGGTTTTGGCATTAAAGACAAAACAACTTTTGATACTGCATGTCGATATGCCAATGGTGCCATCATTGGATCGGCCTATATCAAAGCATTGGAGCAGCCAGGAGATATTCAATCATTAACCCAGCAATTTTTGAATCAAGTATTATGAATATAGTGATCGTTAAATACAATGCGGGAAATATTCAGTCTGTTCAATATGCACTGGAACGAATCGGGGCATCTGCACTTGTTACCGATGATCATGAATTGATCCGCTCTGCCGACAAGGTAATCTTCCCGGGTGTTGGGGAAGCTAGTACTGCGATGCATTATCTCCAATCAAAATCGCTCGATGTACTGATTAAAGAATTGCAACAACCTGTATTGGGAATCTGTTTGGGTATGCAACTCATGTGTAAATATTCTGAAGAAAATGATACAGATTGTATGGGCATTTTTGATGAGCAGGTAAAATTGTTTCAACCGGAGAAATCAGCAGGATTGAAAGTGCCGCAAATTGGTTGGAATACGATCAGTGATTTATCAACCCATCTTTTCAAAGATGTACCCGAAAATAGTTTCTGTTATTTCGTTCATGGCTATTATGCTTCAAAAGGTGAGCATACCATTGCAACAACAGATTATGTTCAACCCTATAGTGCCGCTTTGCATCGGGATAATTTTTATGGAGTACAATTTCATCCGGAAAAGAGCGCGGTTGTGGGTGAACAAATCCTAAAGAATTTTTTAACCTTATAAATGGATACATGCAAATCATACCGGCTATTGATATTATTGAAGGAAAATGCGTAAGACTCACACAAGGCGATTATGCACAGAAGACCATCTACAATGAAAACCCATTAGAGGTAGCTTTACAATTTCAGGATGCGGGCTTAGAACGACTACATTTGGTAGATCTTGATGGTGCAAAAGCAGGGGCAGTGAAAAACTGGAAAGTATTGGAGCAGCTAACGTCTAAAACCAAAATGATCATTGATTTTGGTGGTGGCATTAAAAAGGAGGAAGATCTTCGTATAGTTTTTGATTCAGGAGCAGCCTACGCAACCATTGGCAGTTTGGCAGTGAAAGAGGAAGCAAAGTTTGTCGCATGGTTACAAGCCTATGGAGCATCCAAATTTTTATTGGGTGCCGATGTCAAAGATGAAAAGATTGCAGTTGGCGGATGGCTGGAAACGACTGATATCAACATCTTAGATTTTATCAAGCAATACACAGCCCACGGAATTTCACAACTGTTCTGTACGGATGTGAGTAAAGATGGTAAACTGGAAGGTCCATCCATCACATTGTATGAAAAGATCATCACCCAATTCCCGAATCTTCATTTTATTGCCAGTGGTGGCGTTAGTAATCTTACAGATTTAGAGCAATTAAAAGAAATAGGATGTAAAGGAGCGATTGTAGGAAAAGCTATCTATGAAAATAGAATTAGTCTGGAAGAACTCAGTCTTATGAATCAATAATCATTACAAAAGTTTGTATGCTGACAAAAAGAATCATACCCTGTTTAGATATCAAAGATGGCAGAACTGTTAAGGGTGTCAATTTTGAAAATATAAGAGATGCAGGTGATCCTGTTGAATTAGGAGCACTATACGCTGCCTCAGGAGCTGATGAATTGGTATTTCTGGATATCACTGCAACGAATGAAAAAAGAAAAACACTAAGTGAGCTGGTCAATAAAATATCCCACAAAATCAATATTCCCTTTACGGTGGGTGGTGGTATCAGTAGTGTAGAAGATGTAAGAGCGTTACTTCAAAATGGCGCAGATAAAATATCTGTAAACACGGCTGCTTTTAAAAGACCGGAATTGATTGCAGAGCTGTCTAAAGAATTCGGTTCACAGTGTGTGGTTTTGGCCATTGATACCCGTCAGGAAGAAGATGGTAATTGGTATGTGTACTTGAATGGTGGACGAGTAAAAACAGAAACGCTTTGTTTGGATTGGGCAAAACAGGGAGTGGCATTGGGTGCAGGAGAAATTTTACTGACCTCTATGAACCATGATGGAACCAAGCAAGGTTTTGCGCTGGATATTACGGCTCAATTAGCAGAAGTATTACCTGTACCGGTGATTGCTTCCGGTGGCGGTGGTACAATGGAGCATTTTACTACCGTTTTCAAAGAAGGAAAAGCAGATGCAGCACTTGCTGCCAGTATCTTTCATTTTAAAGAAATAGGGATACAGGAGTTGAAGCAGTATCTTGCAGAAAATGGAGTGGTGGTTAGAAAGTAATAAATAATGAATATTGAATTACGAATGATGAATCAGCACTGTTCGGAGTGAATTGGCTTTGAGCTATGAGCCACGAGCTGTGAGCTTTGAGTGCTTGATTGTAGGCTTTCTGCTATTTATTTTATAAATGACAGGGCTTACAAATTAATATTAGTCATACATCGGTTAAAGGAAATGCTTTACATGTACGAACGGGCTATTCGATCCATCAAATTCAACTTATAAAGGCTCACAGCTCATGGCTCGCAGCTCGTAGCTATTTTAACGAACAATAGTGAATATTGAAGTATAAGAATAAAGGGTGTATAAAATAATTGAATTATGAAAGTTGATTTTTCAAAATATGCGGATGGGTTGGTGCCTGCTATTGTTCAGGATATTGAAACCCATAAGGTATTAATGCTAGGTTTTATGAACCAAGAAGCATTGACCAAGACTGAAGAAACCGGAAAAGTTACTTTTTTCAGTCGCAGTAAGAATAGATTATGGACCAAGGGTGAAGAAAGTGGTAATTTTTTGGAATTGAAAAGTATGGCTGTGGATTGTGATCAGGATACTCTGTTAATTCAGGTTCATCCTGTGGGACCTGTTTGTCACACCGGAGCAGATACTTGCTGGAGTGAAAGAAATCATAGCGAAGACTTTCTCTTATACCTGGAAGATATTATTCGCTTACGTAAACAAGCTTCACCTGAAGACTCATATGTTGCCAAGCTCTTTTCTAGGGGTATCAATAAAGTTGCCCAAAAAGTAGGCGAGGAGGCGGTAGAGCTGGTGATTGAAGCCAAAGATGACAATGAGGAACTGTTTCTGAATGAAGCTGCCGACCTCTTATTCCATTATTTACTTTTGCTTAACGCGAAAGGTTATAAATTACAGTCTGTCATTGACATTTTGAAAAAAAGACATTCCAGATAATATGAAAAAACTACTCTTTTTATTATGTATGCCACTGAGTATGCTGGCGCAGGTGGGTGTTGATAGTTATGAAATCAAGGGAATATTGAAAGGCTTATCAGATAATACCACCGTTTTTCTCACCAATGGTGTTACCGGACAAACCATTGCTACGGCAACTGCAAAAGATGGTCAATTTACACTTAAAGGCAAGCTAACACAACCGGAATTGGTACAAATCGGATTCAATGGGAAGAGTGAAAAATTAGACATGTTCATTGGAAATGATGCGGTAAGTCTGGACGGAGAACTTTCTAATTTGGAAGCTGCTATCATCAGTGGGTCAGCTGTTCAAAAAGATTATGAACGTTTCAGGGTAAAATTCAATCCGCTAAAAGATAAGTTGAATGCATTGGCGAACACTATCAATCAACAGTCGTCCTCTAATGCAAAACGTGATTCTTTGATCAATGTTTTCAATCAAAACAAAGCGATATTACTGGCTACAGCAGCTGAATATATAAAGAATAATGCATCATCTCCTGTTAGTCCGTTTGTATTGTTTGCAGTAGGTCCATTGTACGATGACCTTGATGAGTTAGAGGCACGTTACAATGATTTACAACCCATTGTACAAAAAGGATTTTATGCAGAAATCATCGCCCAAACTTTAAGCAAATCTAAAATTGGTCGTATAGGTTCAGAAGCACTGGATTTCACCCAAAAGGATGTGAATGGAAAGCCGGTTTCATTGTCTTCTTTCAGAGGTAAATATGTGTTGGTAGATTTTTGGGCGAGTTGGTGCAGACCTTGTCGTGAAGAAAATCCAAATGTAGTACTCGCCTATAATACGTTCAAAGACAAAAACTTTACTGTCTTGGGTGTTTCCTTGGACCAGGATAAAAACAACTGGTTACAAGCTATCAAAGTAGATAAACTGGATTGGACACATGTGAGTGACCTAAAATATTGGGATAATGAAGTGGCTAAGATGTACAATATTCAAGGTATCCCCGCAAACATGCTAATCGACCCCACCGGAAAAATCATCGCCCGAGATCTCAGGGCACAGGCTTTGCAAGATAAGCTGAAGGAGTTGTTGAAGTGAGCGGTTGATAGCTTATGGTTCATGGCGTATAGTAATTTATAGTTATGAAAATTTTGCTATTGGCTATGAACCATAAGCTATCAACTAAACCCCAAAAATCTCTTCATATTTCCCCGCATCAAAACCAACAGCCACTACTTTTCCTTTCTTTACTATGATGGGTCTTTTGATGATGCTGGTATGTTGTTGCATCACAGGGATGGCTTTTGCAGCTGTTGTTATAGACTGTTGTAAACTGCTTGGGAGTTCTTTATAAGTAGTTGATCTTTTGTTGAAGAGGATGTCCCAGTTTACCTGTTCGCACCATGATTGTAATGTAGCGGTATCAATACCGGCAACTTTATAATCATGAAATTGGTAATCGATCTTGTTTTCTTTCAGCCAAGTGATGGCTTTTTTCACGGTGTCGCAATTGGGAATACCAAAAATTGTGTACATAGTTTTACAGTCGTTAAAGTCCTTTCAAATAGCCTATCTGCCGATTTTTGGGGAGATAGGTCCAATTGTATAGAATTTCGCCAATAATAACCCATTAATCTTTAATTTGTTCTCCAGCAATCGATAGACCTTGAGAATTTATCTACTTTGGATAGGGATACTGCTATCCTCAACACTTATTGCTCAGAATACGTCTGAGAAATCTCGCACACAGTTGGGGCTTATTATCGGTAATATACTGGAAGCAAAAACCGGAAAACCTTTGGCGTTTGCTTCCATTCAATTAAAAGATTTGAGTGATACTTCGCGCAGATTATCAACAGTTGCAGATAAAAATGGAGCATTTGAATTCAATAGGCTTTCACTTGGATATTACAGATTAACTGTGAACATGGTAGGTTTTGCTCAGATGAATATCGATAGTATTTATCTGCGCCCGGAGCGGTATGATTTTAATTTAGGAGATATCAAATTGAATGATGCTGCAAGCACTCTGAATGAGGTCATTGTATATGCCGAAAAACCATTGATTGAAAACAAGGATGATAAGATCACTTATAATGTTGGCGAAAGTGCTTTAAGTGGGGGAGCCAGTACTGCGGAATTACTGAAAAACATGCCCTTGGTCAATAATGATCCTAACGGTAAGATATTACTCAAAGGGAAAGAACCTAGAATTCTAATCGACGATAAGCCTACGGAGTTGAACGCACAACAGTTACAAGATCTTTTGGAAAGCTTACCCGGAAGCAGTATTGAAAAGATTGAGATCATGACCAACCCACCACCACAATATGCAACAGAGACGGGTGGTGTTATTAATATCGTTACCAAAAAAGGAAAGATTGGTTGGGTGGGTAGAACAACGCTGAGTATGGGAACAAGAGGAGAAGGTAATTTGGCAGCCAATGCCAGTTATCGAACACAGCCTTTTTCTATCAATATTACAGCCGGATTAGGGGGAAGTATTTTAACAGGTAACAGCTATTCTAAAAGAGAAAATATTTATCGAGACTCTACCAATTACTTTAATACAACAGGTTCATTCGAAAACAAAAACCTGCGTCCCAATCTCCGTGTGCAGACTGATTTTGAGATGAATAAAAGAAATCAGTTGAATTTTACGTATCAAGGAAATCTGAATTATTTTGATAATGAAAGTGTGAATACTTTCGTCAATATCAATCGAAATAAAGAAGTCTATAGAAATAGTACCAGAACCAATGGTAGCGAAGGTGAGGGGTATGGACATAACGCTTCTTTATCGTATACACATAAAGCAAAAAATCCGGCAGAATTTATTCGGGTTATCCTGAATGTGAATGCGAATAAGAATAATAATGATCGGGCATTTTTTCAGGAGTTTTTGAATCCTGACTTTTCTGCAACGGGAATTGATTCAACACAATCGCAGTTCTTTGATAATCTCAATCGTTCTGCTTCCATACGTGCAGATTATAATAAACCTTTGAGAAAAAAAGGAGCCAATTTTTCTAGCGGGATATTTTATAATCGATCATTTTTTCATAATACACTGAATACAAGTTTCCTGAGAAAATCAGATGGAGTCTTTATTCCGAATGATATACTGAGTAATGATTTTGAGTTCTTACAAAATATCTTCACTGCCAGAGCCGGATTTGGATTGCCTTTTGAAAAAGGTTGGCGATTGAATTTTGGCTTGCAGGCAGAACATACTGAAATGGGGTTCGCATTTCTGAAGGGTAATGGTTCAAATGTGAATAATGGATACTGGAACGTATTGCCCAATATCTCTCTGCGGAAAGAATTTAATAAATCACTGAACTCTACTTTCATTTACCGTGCTACCATACGAAGACCCGGTATCGGCGAATTGAATCCCAATGTAGATTATAGTGATCCGTATAATCTTCGTTTTGGTAATCCTTATTTAAGACCTACACTTTCTGACAATTTTGATTGGAACCTAAGCTGGATCAAAGGGAAATACTATATCAATACGTCCATAGGGTATAATCGGTTGAAAGATGTATTCAATTCTATCCGTAATCTGGTAGGAGATGGAAAAACGGAAGTGAGTTGGCTCAATATTGCCGACAGACGTGAATATGAAGCCAGCATATGGGGCGGATATACCTTTAGCAAACAATTGCGGGTGAATACCAGTATGGGTTATACGATGAACAAATACAGTGAAACGGAAAAGAAGCTCTACCGTTATCGCGATGGCAATAGTTTTTACAGTAGTTTGAATTATACGTTTACCCCTAGCAATGTATTAACCTTTGAGGGAAATATTCGATTCAGCAATTTCGCCAATCCACAGGGGAGAAGCAGAAGTAATGTAAACATGAATTTAGGTGTGCAACATCGCTTCTTTGATCGTAGACTGATCTTGAGTTTTAATGCGATAGATCCATTCACGCCTCAAAGATTTACCAACTATACCTATGGCGCGAATTTTAACCTGGAGAGTTTTAATTCGAGTAATACGCGGAACTTTAGAATCGCTGTCAGTTATCAGTTGAATAAAGTGGTACAGAAATCGAAGCTGAGTGAGAAAGATAAAAAAGCAGCTTTGCAAAAAATCAAAGCTGTTCGTTAATCTTATCTTACAAACTGATGCCTAATCTAAATGCCAGTTGAGAAGTATAACTACTAAATCTCTCATACCGTAAGCTAAAGTTTAGGTTTTTGCTATTGGTACCTATCCCCGGTGAAAGAATAAAACTTTCTCCACCCTCTGTAAAAATGCCAATACCTGTTTCTCCTGATACATAAAAACGATCGGTAACCGGAAACATAACTCCAGACTTCAAAACAACAAAACCGCCATTTCTTTTATTGAAATAAGTAAATCCGGGTGTTACTGTCCAGCTTATCTTTTGTGTACTTACCGGAATAAAGCGAATATCAACACCTGAACTAAATCCACCCAGATTATCCAGAGAGTTGCCAAGACTGATTCCAAGATCTGAAATATACTTTTTAGGTTGTTTTGCTGTTGTTTGAGCGAAAGCGGTAATAGATGATAAAAGGAGTACGAGTAGTAAGTTTTTCTTCATAATGGTTGATTTCTAAAAAACCTCCGCAATTACTGTACCAAATTATAAATAGTTATTATATTAGAGGTATAAAGTCATACTATGAAATATGTAGTAAGTATGCTGTTGGCCGCTTTTATTATTGCGCTATTGGTTTTTGCCATTTTGTATTGGCTACTTCAATGGAGTTTTAAAGATTCAATAACACTTGGAGTAATCACGATCTTCATTGGCTTATTAAGTGAAGTTGCACGTTTCTTTCTATTGAAAAAGGGAAGTGATAAAGCTGAGCAGAGATAATCTCAGTTATGTTTGGCGGAAGTCGCTCAACTTACCTTGATTCTGTTTGCCAGCCAGCTTTTATGAACAGGAATCAACCAGTTTTCCAGTAATTCTTTCTTGTTGGCTACAAGATTATTAAAGTATAATGTATCCGGTACAATAAATTGATTTTCCAAAGCATAATTCAATTGCGAAAGTGGCAATAACTGCACCTTATCTTTTACAACAAAAGCCAGTTGTTGTCTGTCGAACATATTCACTTTGAAACGAGCTTCAATTTCTTTGATCATTTTTACAGAACTATCTGTACTGCATCCACTCACACCCGTAGCAGTTTCATCGGCCATAATTACAATGAATTGTCCAAAGAACAGATTCGCATACCCTTTTACAGGAGTACCATGACTCAACCAATTAGTAGTAAATTCATTGAAAATGGTTTCCAGCTCAAAAGCTTCACCCATAGAGAATAGTCGAGAAGATTGGTATATCCACACCCGAGAACTGTCGTGGAAATCTGCCGGTACAAATGACTGATAATTGAGATTCATACTGCAAAGATAGAGAGAATGTATGATGTCTGATTTCTGATGTCGGATGTCTGATGTCAGATGGCGAATTTTCGATTATTTATGAAAAAAGATTAAAAATTTAAAAGTCAAAAGTCAAAAGTGAAAAATCAGAAATCCGACATCAGAAATCCGACATCCTACATCTGAGATCTGCCATCACTCCATGCTTTGTGCCACCAACTCAGCTACATCCAATACCGCTACCTCATTTTCTTTTTCACGATTTTTTACACCGTCTGTCATCATGGTGTTGCAGAATGGACAAGCTGCGGCGATAAATCCGGCACCTGTGGCAAGGGCTTCATCGGCTCTTTCAATATTGATGCGTTGATTGCCGGGTTCGTCTTCTTTGAACATTTGAGCACCACCAGCTCCACAGCAGAGGCCTTTGCTTCTGCATCTTTTCATTTCAACGAGTTCGGCATCTAATGCTTCCAGTACTTTTCTGGGGGCTTCATAAATATTGTTGGCGCGTCCGAGGTAACAGCTATCATGGAAAGAGATTTTTTTTCCTTTAAAAGCACCTCCTTCTTTTAACTGAATACGTCCTTCATCGATGAGTTGTTGTAAGAGCGTAGTATGATGAATGACTTCATAATTTCCGCCTAATTCCGGGTATTCATTTTTGAGTGTATTGAAACAATGTGGACAGGTGGTAACAATTTTTTTGATGCCGTATCCATTCAGGATTTGAATATTCTGATAAGCCATCATCTGAAAGAGAAATTCATTTCCTGCTCTGCGGGCAGGATCGCCGGTACAGGCTTCTTCTTTACCTAGAATAGCATAACGCATCCCTACTTTATCCAGAATAGAGGCAAAGGCTTTGGTGATCTTCTGCGCTCTTTGATCAAAGCTACCGGCACAACCTACCCAAAATAAAATTTCAGGACTTTCACCATTCATTGCCATTTCTGCCATGGTCATCACTTTCATATGCATTCAGTTATTGCTGTTTACCAGCGGTTAGATATATGAATCCTTACGGCGTAAATTTATGGCTAACATTTTATACCACAATAGGATGTTTGAAGGGATATTTTTTCCATTGATACAAATCTTATTGAGTTTGCCTGATTGCTGATGTATATTGTAACCATTACATTTGAATTTTTAGCGTCGGACTATGGTGTATATCTTCTTCATGGCTTGTTTGATCAGCTTTCTGGGGCAATTACCCCTGGGTAATATGAGTTTTACCGCTACCCAAATCTGTATCCAGGAAGGGGCCAAAAAAGCATGGATGTATGCTATTGGAGTAGCCATTGTTGAGATGTTATACCTGAGATTTGCACTGACGGGCATGGATTGGGTCGTTCAACATCGTAGTTGGTTTGTGGCACTGGGTTGGATCACTGTATTGCTTTTTTTAGTATTGGGAATGCTGGCATTTATCTCTGCACGTAAACAAAAAAAAGAGGAACGTTCAGTGATCCTAGACAATCAACTGCATCGTTTCCTGCTCGGACTCACCATGAGCGCTTTAAATCCTGTTCAAATACCTTTTTGGTTCTTATGGACTTCCACCATGATTCAAACCCGTGTATTGCCTGTTACGGCCCCTGCTTTTCATGTTTTTACAATGGGTGCAGGCTTGGGAACCATTGCCGGATTGGCATTGTATATTCATGGAGGAAATTGGCTGGTGAAAAGAAACAATACCAGCAATAAAACCCTCAATCAGATCATGGGTGTGATATTCATCATCACGGCATTGATTCAGTTATACCGGATGTTGTACAAACCCTGGATCTAATCTACAATAAATAGGGTGCAACCGTTTTTGGAATAAGAGCGATGAGCATCCGCATGATCTCCAACCGTATATACTTGGCCCTTTTGCAATAAATGCTTTTCTCCATTGTGAAGCTCTGTTTCCATCTCGCCTTCAGCACAGAAAATAATATGTCCTTTATTACACCAATGATCAGCCAAATAATCAGGAGAATAAGTGACAAGTCTGATACGGATATCTTCACGATGAATGATCCGCCATTCTGCAAAACCGGTGATACCCGTATGGATCTCAGGTTCAATGGTATTGAAGTCTGTAATAGAGAAAGGAAATGGGGATAGTTTCATAGGTATTGGATGAAATTAGAAATCAGAAACAGGGAACAAAAAACAAGAAACAGGAAATGAAAATGTATCGTTCATGAAATATTTCCTTGTTTCTTGTTTCCTGCTCCTTATGCCTTATTCAATAAATTAAATAGCTCCGGACTTAAGTCCGGAGCTATTTAATTTATTGAATCGCCCACTGGTCTCTTTCTTCCGGAGAAAATTTCCAAGGAGCAAAATTATTTTCGGTATTGCTAAACATGCCATTCCATTCTTGTGGTGCATTGCTTTCTTCCATGATCAGTGATCTGCGTAATTCAGTAATGATATCTAATGGGGAGATACTCACCGGACATTCTTCCACACAAGCACTACAGGTGGTACAGGCTCTTAATTCTTCTACTGAGATATAATCATGTAATAATGATTTGCCATCATCCTGAAATGATTTATTGGTATCAATATTACGGCCTACTTCTTCCAGACGATCGCGGGTGGCCATCATGATCTTTCTTGGACTCAATAGTTTGCCGGTACTATTGGCTGGACAAGCAGCGGAGCATCTGCCACATTCAGTACAGCTATATGCATCCAATAAGTTTTTCCAGCTCAAATCAAATACATCTTTCGCGCCAAAACGCGCCGGTGGTGCTGCATCTGTGGGTGCAAGCTCGGGTTGCATGGCGTACAAGACTTCGTTTTGAACACTAGGCATATTTTTCATTTTCCCCGGAGATTCCAGTCTGGTATAGTATGCATTTGGGAATGCCAGCATAATATGTAAGTGCTTTGAATACGGCAAATAATTCAGGAAGGCAAAAATGCCCGCAATATGTAACCACCAGCATGTACGTTCGATGGCAACCAAAGTACTATCGGCAAAACCGGAGAACATGGGACTCAATAATCCTGAGAAATAAAATGAACCGGTAGCAGGATAGTGGCTGTCTCCTCTTTCTTGTAATACCAGATCAGTGGCATTCATGGTCAGAAAAAGACTCATGAGGACGATTTCTGTAATCAGAATATAATTGGCATCAGATCTTGGCCATCCGTTTAAGTCTTTGCTGATAAAACGTTTGAGTTTGATGATGTTTCTACGTGATAAAAAAACAATACAAACCAATATCACACCCACTGCTAAAAACTCAAATGCATTGATCAACCAATTGTACAACAAACCTAAGGGCTCAGCAAACAATCGATGTTTCCCTAAAATGCCATCCAATACAATTTCCAACACCTCCATATTGATGATGATAAATCCGGCATAGATCACGAAGTGCATAATCGCTACCAATGGATTGGAAAACATTTTCTTTTGTCCCAATGCAAGCAATAACAAGTTCCTCCAGCGTAAGGCAGGCTGATCGTTGAGTGCTTCCTCTTTTCCCAAAAGAATATTCCTGCGGATTTGTCCTGCTTTACGTGCGAATAACCAAACAGATACGGCTGCTAAAGCCACAAAAAGAATTTGTTGGAGATATTGCATACGATTGGTCTTAAGATGCTAAGATAGCAGTTTTGATTGGTTGGAAATGGGATTGTTGATTGGTTTTAATGTTCCTACATTTGAACATAAATCGCAGATATGGGTAACCGCAATTATATTTTAACCAAGGATGCAGCAGCTCGAAAACTGCATCGAATGGCATTGGAACTGGCTGAGCAATTGAATGGGGATGAAGCACCCGTGATCATCTTAGGCATCCGCAATAGTGGGATGGTGATCGCAGATAGAATCGCCGAACATCTAAAAAAATACATTTCCAACAATATACAAACCGCCTCGATCTCATTGGATAAAGGGGCTCCTAAAGAGGTGACTGTCAGCGATGCGATTGATTTTACCGGATTGCATGTAGTGATCGCAGATGATGTAACCAATAGCGGTAGAACATTATTATTCGCGTTAAAGCCCTTACTCAATTTTCACCCGAAAACCATTCAAACCCTTGTATTGGTAGAACGAATGCATAAAATGTTTCCGGTTAAACCAGATTATGTAGGATTGTCTGTTTCCACTACGCTTCAAGATCATATTCAGGTTGAAGTGAAAGAAGGGGAAGTGGAAGGGGCTTATATTTCCTAATCATGAAGACTGATGTTTACTCATGAAAATTGGGAAAATATTGATAAACTTGTTCAACAATCATTATAAAATCCACTTTTATGGATGCTAGAATACAAGAGAAAGTGAATACTTGGCTATCAGGTAACTATGACGAAACCACCAAAGATGCCATTAGAAATATGCCGGAGGATGAACAGGCAGATGCATTTTATCGTAACCTGGAGTTTGGTACCGGTGGATTAAGAGGTATTATGGGTGTAGGTACCAATCGCGTTAATAAATATACCATTGGTATGGCTACTCAAGGCTTCGCCAATTATTTAAAAAAGACGTATCCCAATCAAGAGATTAAAGTTTCTATCGGACACGATAGTCGCAATAACAGTCGGTTTTTCGCGGAAACAACTGCCAACGTATTTGCAGCCAATGGTATCAAGGTGTTTCTGTTTGAAGCATTAAGACCTACTCCTGAACTCAGTTTCTCGATCAGACATTTGGGATGTCATGCAGGGGTGGTATGTACAGCCTCACATAATCCTAAAGAATACAATGGTTACAAAGCATATTGGAATGATGGCGGACAATTGGTGCCACCGCATGATAAAAATGTGATCAAAGAAGTAGAAGCGATTACGAGTGTAGATGAAGTGTTATGGGAAGGCGGGGCGAATAATATTACACTAATGGGAGCTGAGATGGATCAGGCATACCTGCAAATGGTGAAAGGGTTAAGTGTATATCCGGATGTTATTGCAGCACAACATGATTTAAAAATTGTGTATACTCCTATACATGGAACAGGGATTACATTGGTCCCCGAAGTTTTAAAAGCGTTTGGATTTACCAATGTCACCGTAGTGCAAGAACAAGCTGTACCCGATGGTAATTTCCCTACTGTGATCTATCCGAATCCGGAAGAAAGTGAGACCATGAGTATTGGTCTGCAAAAAGCAAAAGCAATGGATGCGGATATTTTATTAGGCACAGATCCGGATGCAGACAGGGTAGGTATTGGTGTAAAAAATCACAAAGGTGAGTGGGTATTGATGAATGGGAACCAAACGGCTGTTCTGGCTTTTGCTTATATGATCGAAGCACGTAAAACAAAAGGCATTGCCCAGTCCAATGATATGGTGATTTCCACGATCGTAACTACCAACATGATCAATGAAGTAGCCAAACAAAACCAGGTAGCCTGCTACAATGTATTGACCGGCTTTAAATGGATCGCTGAACTGATCAAAGAAAAAGAAGGAAAAGAGAATTATGTGATTGGGGGAGAGGAAAGTTTTGGATTGATGATCGGAGATAAGATCAGGGATAAAGATGCTGTGAGTGCAGTGGCTTTGATGTGCGAAATGGCGGCTTATGAAAAAGCAAAAGGCAGAACTTTATTCGATAAGATGATAGAGTTGTACATGCAGTATGGCTTCTACTATGAGAACCTGATCAGTATCACGAAGAAGGGGATGAATGGACAAAAAGAAATTGCTGACATGATGGAAAATTATCGGAATCAGCCTCCTTCTTCCATTGATGGCTCTCCGGTAGTTACTTTGTTGGATTATGAACTTCAAAAAGGAAAAAATCTGATTACCGGTGAAGAGTGGAAGATTGATCTTCCAAAAAGCAATGTACTTCAGTTTATTACAGAAGATGGTAGTAAAATATCTGCTCGTCCTTCAGGAACGGAACCTAAGATCAAATTTTACTTTAGTGTGAATACTGTATTGAAAAGTAAAGAAGATTTTGATAGTACATATGCCTCACTTCAACAGAAGATTGAGCGGATCATTACTGATATGAAATTGAAGTGAGTCAAAAGAGGAATGTTGGGATTTGATTGATGGCTTATGGTTCATGGCTTATAGTCCATGGTCTATAGGAAAATAATGAGGTTATATCATAGTTTTGATATGGCCTCTTTTTTTAATTATTATGGGACGCGGATTATTATGATTATTTATGATTGATCATAATACATCATAAAAATCTGCGGCCCATCATACTACTTATTTCCTCTTAATTCTTAAATTCTTGAACTCACCATTTTGAATCGGGTACTCAGCTATCTTGTTACCATATTGATCGAATGTGAAATAGGTAAACTGGAATGTCCCGTTGATATAATCTGCACCGATCTTATTCAATGCCAAAGTACCATTCTGAGAGAAATGATGTACGATACGTGTTAAATTTACTTTATCATTTATTTCCAAAAAGTAAGCAGGTCTATTGGTACTAAGACTGATGGTTTTGCTTTCTGTAGCATTATCTCTGGTGAAATCTTCAATGATAAATTGAATTCGTGTACTGCTATCTGCGTTGATCTTTTTCTGAGCAGCGATGATCAACATATAGGGGCCGCCCTGTACCAACTGCTCTGAAGTAACAATAACAGTGTCAGGTACAAACGCTTGATTACCGGCAAGTGTAGCTTTAAAACTGGTAGTAGGAGGTGTGTAAGGAGTCGGCTTAGTGGTCTCCTTTTCGCAAGCTACCAGAAAACCTGCGATGCTTAAGATGGCTATGATCTTTTTCATGTTGTTTTTTTTGCAATACTACATATAGCTTATTGCTGCAAAAGGTGTCTTTGTATTTGCGGTTCTATTGATCTATTAAAGGTTTTTGGCATCACATGAATATGTGGGAAAATTGTCATTTCGATTTTTCTTTTCACAGTCGAAGAAAACAGAACGGACACCCATAGGGAAACAGTATATTCGTAAAGCTTATGAAACCGAAATTTGAAGATACCTACCAGCACAAAGGAATGAGGCGTCAGTTGATACAATTACTTCGAGAGAAAGGAATCACCGATGAAGCGGTACTCGAGGCGATGAATAATATCCCCCGTCATTTCTTTTTGGATTCTGCTTTTGATAAAATTGCGTATGAAGACAGGGCATTCCCGATAGGAGAAGGACAAACCATTTCTCAGCCCTATACTGTGGCTTATCAGACTCAGTTACTAAAGGTGAAAAAATTGGAAAAGGTATTAGAAATTGGAACGGGAAGTATGTACCAGTCTACAGTACTGGCAGAAATGGGCGCCAAAGTGTACACCATCGAACGTCAAAAAAAATTATACGATCAACACAGTTCCTATGTGTTTAAAATGAAGTATCCGAATTTAAAATTCTTCTTTGGAGATGGATTCGAAGGATTGCCTGCATTTCAACCTTATGATAAAATACTGATCACTGCAGCAGCGCCATTCATTCCACCAAAATTGGTACAGCAGTTGAAAGTAGGAGGCATCATGGTGTTACCGGTGGATGAAGGTGAAAACCAACGCATGCTCAGACTTACCAAACAAGAAGATGGTTCTTTGCAAGAAGAGGCTTTTGAAGAATTTTCTTTTGTGCCGATGCTGACAGGGAAGAATAGGTAGAGAATAAGAAATAGGAAATAAGAAACAGAAAGCAGGAAATAATAAATAGGAAACAAGAAATGAGAAAGTAGCCAAAACACATTTCTTGTTTCCTATTTATTATTTCCTATTTCTACTGCTGCATCATATCCATTCCACCGCCTTGATCGGCTTTGGTGTTTTTGCGTTTGAATAGAGCGGCATCAAACTTACCAAAACGATAGTTGAAGTTCAGACGTAAAACCTGCGGGTCTCTTCTTCGCTGGCTTGTCTGGCGGAAGAAATCACTTTCACTATAGGTTTCAAATAATTGGGTACGGAAAATATCATTCATACTTAAAGTGAGAGAACCACTTTGTCCATTTTTCCAGGTCCACTCTTTACGGATTGCTAAATCAAAGCCATAACGTGGGAGATTGAATCCCTGAGCAGTACCTTGCATACCACCACCCCACATCATACCGCCGCCACCGCCGCCGCGACCACCACCACCTGTTCCTGGAGGTAATACGGTTTTAGCTTGGTAATCGCCACTGAACTGTATTGATAATCCTTTTGATACTTTGAATGCACTATTCATTTTTGCAAACCAGCTTACCCTAGCATCATTGCTGATGTTTTGTCCGGGAATGGTTGCATTGATTTTAGCACTGAACAAATTCGCACTTAAAGTCAGATCCCACCACTTGGTTACCGGCATTTTATTACTCAATTCCAAACCATAGATGATGCTGTTATCGGCATTGATGAATGAGTTGTAGAATACCAAGTTGGTATCTGCAGGATTCAGTTCATTTTTACCGGTATAAGAGTATCTGGTGATGAGGTTGGTACTGTACTTGAAGAAACCTGTTACCAAGAAATTTGCCCCACGCTTGTACGCATTGTTGTATGATACTTCAAACGAGTTGGTAAATTCAGGTTTTAATCCGGCATTACCTACGCTGATGTTCTGAGGATCAGAAAAATCAGGGAAAGGCATCAACTGGAAGAAATTAGGTCTGTTCACGCGACGTGAATAGTTCAATTGAAGATCTTGCTTATCATTAACCTTGTAAGTGATAAATGCACTTGGGAACAAGCTCAAAGGAAAATCAACTTTGAACTGTGCAGAGTCTGCACCTGTTGTTTTCAAAAGTGTACCGGTATAACTTGAACTCTCAGCACGTAAGCCCAATTGGTAACTGAATTTCTTCACTTTGAAGCTATAAGTAGCATAGGCTGCATATACCTGATCATTGAATCTGTATCGATTACTGATGGAAGGGATCAATGTATACTTGTTGGTGCTATAATCAAATCTATACTGGTTACTGGTATTGCCGAAATCACGTATTGCGGCACGTCCACCCAATTCCAGTTTGGTACTTTCTGTTAATGGATTTTCATAATCAGTCTGGAAAGTGTAAAACTTATTGGTACCATCGCCGATGGTTTGTTGCAACAAAGCAGGGAACTTGATACTGTTATCAGTTCTGAATGTACTGGTATTTACAAACGAATTATTATCGTTCTTGCTTGAGTTGAAGTTGATATCCGCAGAGATATTTTCACCACTGCGTGCAAAGTTGTGTTTGTAGCTTAGTTGTGTTCCAAAGTTTTGGAAATTACTGCGACTATTGTTCAGGATATCGTTGTAAGAAGTGTATACACCACTCACTGTAGAATCTGCTCTTTGTGTATTGGTGTTGTCAAACTGACCTCTGTTATAATTGGCAGCGATTGAAATCGTATTTCTGTTGTCTACCAGGAAATCAAGACCACCTCTGAAGAATCCAAAGAAACCGGTACTCACACCTTTACCTACTATATACAAGCTGCTAGGTGTAGAGAAAAGGTTGTCGCGATCATTCATGGTGTTGGTGATCGATTTACGCTGGTTGTAAGATCCACTTAAAAAAGCATTGATCTTATTCTGACGAATATTGATATCACCACCCAGATTGATTCTTCCACGAGAATCAACACCTGATCTCAGACCTCCGTTATAACCTACTTTCTTATTTTTCTTCAAAACAATATTCAAGATGCCTGCATTACCACCAGATGCATCAAATTTTGCTGATGGGTTGGTAATCAGTTCCACTTTATCGATGATATCCGCAGGTAATTGATCCAATGTAATGGTGGTTGGACGACCATCAATAAAAATAGTAGGTGCTGCATTGCGAAGAGTAACATTTCCGTCTACATCTACATTCAAAGCAGGAATGTTTTTCATGATTTCAGTAGCGGTTTGTCCGGCACTCACTAAATTCTTGTCCACATTAAAGATCTTACGATCGATCCCCATTTCAAATTGCGGCTTGGCAGAAGAAGTAACGGTAACGTTGCCCAGATCAGTCGCATCCTGTTCCATTTTGATATTTCCCAGGTCTTTATCGGTCATACCCGCCATTTGTTGAAAGTTGGGGGTCTCTCCACGAGCTGGCATTTTGATGCCAAATGAAACTGTTTTTTCCAGGTTGGCATAACCTAATGCACTGAATTTCAGCTTAAAATTGCCAAAAATGGGAAGATTTTCAAAGCTGAAATCTCCATTGGCACGTGTAATTTGGGTATTCAGAACCGCTTCCACCATTTTCTTGGCTACGGTATCAAATCGATTACCTGTAATTTGTACAGTTACGCCCTCAATGCCTTTATTGGTCTTGCTATCAACGATTTTGCCATAAAAATGCCCCATATTCATATTTGGAGGCGCGCCGGCACCACCCATTCTGGCACCCGGAAACTGGGCAGCAGCGGAAAAAGTCAAGAGGATGAAGGCGAAAAATGTAAATAATTTGTTCATGATGATCTATTGAAATATGCTGATGCAAAGTTGCATCGATGATTCGGGAACTTCTGTTTGTTTATACAGACGGTAGTAAGACAATTTTAAAGGGGTAAAGTTTGAAGCCAGCGTACCGGCAATAGGGGTATTCTCGGTGATACCATAGTTTTATTCGGTGACTATGTCAAAAGCGTCAATAAAACCTGTAATAAACCAATGATAAAACCTAAAACGGCACCAATCAGCTCCACAAAACGGAATTCTTTGGATAAAATAGACTGAAGGATATCTTCTAATTTATCGCTGGAGAAAGCAGCTACTTTTTGGGTGACAATTTTTTCCAGATCCAATTCCTGCTGTAAATGACCCATATAGCGCTGCATGATCACAGGGAACAGGGTTTCCAATTCTTTCATGAAAATGCCTTTCAACTGCTGTATCGTGTTTTCACCGATAAACATGCTGATCACCGGCATTTCTTCTGCCAGTTTCTTGCGTAAGAACTGATCTATATGTTCTTCTACCACCGGCATTAACTTCTGTATATTATTGGGATGCACCAGTTTTTGTTGGATATCAGCAAAAGACAATAACTCCTGGCTTACCAGTTTGCCCAGTTTTTCAGCGAATTGTTGTTGTCTTTTCGGAAATATGCCCTGTATGGTAATCCCCAATATCTTTTTAGGCTCTTTGGGGTGGAACAGCATTTTAATGGCGATCCAGTTGGTAAACCAACCAATGAATGCAGAGATAACCGGAATCAGAAAAAGGATATAACTCATGTATAGAAATTTAAAAACCTATACGCCTTAGGAGTATAGGTTTTCGAGGGAGAACGATGGGTCTCGAACCCACGGCCTTCAGTGCCACAAACTGACGCTCTAACCAACTGAGCTACGCTCTCCGTTTTATGGGAGTGCAAAAATAGGGTAAAACAACATTTTATGCATCATTCAAGGCTGTTTTTTTTAAGCCGACCGTTCATCAAAACCTTTGTTAATTGGTTCTACAGAGAGCGGAACAAGTGTTGTTTTCAGTTATTTTTGGAAAGAATCATGCAAAAATTTAAGGAATTTATGAAGAGTAGAAAAGGTATAGTATTGCTCACCGTTGTATTATTCGGTGCGCTTTTTTTCGCATTCCGTTATACGTCCTCAGGTTATACGGATGTAGTGGCTTCACAAAGACAAAGACTATTGTCTGCAGTGGGCTCTTTATTAGAGTCGCAGCACTATAGTCCTAAAAATATCAATAACGATTTTTCAAAAAAACTATTCCAGAAGTATTTAGATGATCTCGATGGCGATAAGTCGTTTTTTCTTCAGTCAGATATCAACGCGTTAAAAAAGCATGAGTTGAATCTGGATGATGAGATCAAAGGTGCAGAAATCAAATTTGCACCTGAGGCTGGACAGATTTATGAAAAACGTTTGAACGCTGTTGGCGTTTTATACAAAGAAATTTTATCCAAGCCTTTTGATTTCACATTGGATGAAACAGCCATGCTCGATACCGATAAACTTGGATATGCAGCCAGTGAAGCCGAACAAAAAGAGCGTTGGAGAAAATTGCTGAAGTATTATACACTGGAACGTTTTGTAGAGTTACAAGAACAACGAGAGCAGAATAAAGAAAAAAAAGATTTTGAAGTAAAGACCGATGAGGAGTTAGAGAAGGAAGCGCGTGAAAAAGTACTCAAGGCAATGAACAAAAGATTTGATCGCATTAAAAATACGATCAAAGAAGAACAGCGTTTCAATACTTATATCAATTCTGTTACTAGTTTGATGGATCCGCATACCGACTATTTTGCTCCGGTTGAAAAAAGATCTTTTGATGAGCAAATGAGCGGTCGTTTTTATGGAATCGGTGCACAATTAACAGAAGATGATTATGGGGTAAAGATTGCTTCGATACAACCGGGCGGTGCCGCATTTAAGTCAGGAGAATTATCTGTGAATGATGTGATCCTGAAAGTAGCACAAGGAACGGCTGAACCCGTTGATGTGGCTGGCTATGCTACAGAAGATGTTGTGAAATTGATTCGTGGTAACAAAGGAACAGAAGTTCGACTGACTGTGAAGAAATCAGATGGACTGATCAAGACCATCATTTTGCAAAGAGATGAAATTGTTTTGGATGAAACATTTGCCAGAAGCGCAGTTGTGAATGAAGGCAATGAAAAGATCGGTTATATCTGGCTGCCTGAGTTTTATGCCGACTATGAAAGAGAAAATGGCAATCGTTGTTCAGAAGATGTTGCCAAAGAGATCATTAAACTGAAAAAAGAAAACATTACCGGACTGGTAATTGATCTGCGTAACAATGGCGGTGGTTCCTTGTATGAAGTGATACAAATGGTAGGTTTGTTCATCAACCAAGGTCCTGTAGTGCAGGTACGTGACAGAGATGGTAAGGCGAATGTATATGGTGATCAGCGTCCGGGTACCTTGTATGATGGTCCGCTGGCAGTATTGGTGAATGAATTAAGTGCTTCTGCGAGTGAGATCTTCGCAGGTGCTATTCAAGATTATAGGAGAGGGGTGGTGATTGGTAGTACTTCTACCTATGGAAAAGGTACCGTACAGAAAACAGTACCCTTTGGTAATGTGGTAGATTTCAATAGCGGAAGAACAGATATGGGTGCGGTAAAACTCACTTTCCAAATGTTTTACCGTATCAATGGAGGGTCTACTCAACTGAAGGGTATTGAACCGGATATTGTGCTGCCGGATAGTTATGAGTACCTGAAAATTCGCGAAAAAGATGTACCCCATGCCTTGCCTTGGGATCAGATAGAGAAAGCCACTTATCTTACCTGGCATAAAGATTATGGACATGATCAGGTGATACAGGCAGAGAAAGAAAGAGTGAAAGAAAATTCTTCGCTCAATCTTTTGAAAGATAATTTAATCTGGCTTTCTAAGTTGAATGAAGAACCTGCGAGTCTGAATCTTGATAAATACAAGTCTCTGCAAAAGCAAATTCGTTCAACGGTTTCACAGAATAATACTTTGTTGAGACTGAAAGAAGAAATGAATATAGTTCCTGCTGTGAGTGATCAGGATAAATTTTTCAATAACCCCGATAAAAACAAAGGCGAGCGCTATCAGGCTTGGTTAAGAGCTTTAAAGACCGATATGCATATTGGAGAAACCGTGAAAGTGCTGAGTGGACTCTCTTCAGAATTTACAAAAGCTACTGCTGCGGTGAAATAGACATGATTTTTACTATGTTTGCAGGCGTTACAGTTGTAATGCCTGTTTCTTTTTAAGACCTAAGTGAGCACATGGAACCTGAGAAAAAATGGTACGCTTTATACACCAAGCCCAGATGGGAGAAAAAAATCGACAGTTTATTGGTGCGCAAAGGAATTGAGAGTTGGTGTCCCTTGCAGAAAGTAGAGCGTCAGTGGAGCGACCGCAAAAAAATCATCGAAGATCCGCTGTTTAAATCCTACGTCTTTGTACATATTGACGACTCTGAACGCACAAAAGTGTTAATGACAGATGGGGTATTGAACTTCGTGTATTATCTCGGCAAACCGGCAGTGATCAAAGATGAAGAAGTGATGACCATCAAAAAGTATCTTGCCGAAAAAGATGCCAGTCTGGCCATCCTAAGCGAAGAAGGTTATCAGGCTGAAATGAAGATCATGGTCAATCATGGAGTATTCATGGGTAATGAAGGAACTGTGATCAGAGGTGGTAAGAAAAAAGTATATGTGAAACTCGAAAGTTTGGGGCAGGTGATGGTGGTGGAGTTCCCGGCTGAATATTTATCTCCGTTATAGTGAATAGTCAGTAGTGAGTAGGAATATGAAACTTTTGGAAAGTCCAAAGGACTCCCTAGGTGTTTCGGAACTTTCCAAAAGTTAACTCGCAAACGTAAAAAATTGACCATTGCGTTCGTAATGAACCATTTCTCCAACACTTCCGCTGAACTGTAAAAGGTTGTTTAGATGGACCATAATATCAGTTTGAATAAAATATATTAAATTTATTTAAGGTATCAGTACTGCTGCGCTTTTCCTCCGTTATAAGTGCGTTACAAGTCCGTTATAGGTCCGTTATTCATTCGATGTTCATTTGACTTTCGTCCACTGCTCATTCGAGAGCTCTTCTAGACTACGGAGGGGTATCTGTACATCAATTAAAGGATAACGATAGTCCATACCTTGTAAAAGGAGAACAAATCTCAAAGAAAACACATAGTTGTATTGAAGATGATATCACTCTGGTACCGAAAGAAGTTAAATCCCCATTGGTTATTGTGCGACAACTTTTGGAGGGTTTACTAAGTACTTGAGCGAACATTGTTGTATCCTTTTTCAAAGGCGCTAGTTTTTTAAACGTTTTGCGCCATTGTTTCTCGTTGAGAACACAGCAAACGCTCACACATACACAGAAGGAAAGAATTTGTGGCAGTAGTAAAATTGTGGAATTTGAGATTACGAGTCTTGAGATAACATTAAAGCATTGGCGAAGTGGCAGTATTCTGTGTCCCGTCTGCCCGGTACCGCTGCTGATTAAAGATACAAAAGCTCATTGTTTTTTCTGTTGCTCGGCGTTGTTCGTCTGCAGAAACCAAAGCCGAATAGCGAACAGAAAGCTGAGAATATTTTCGTCGCCCCGCCATATTGCCAATGCAATGTTGTGTGTTCGTGCAGTCATAATGCCCTTACCTCTTGTCCTATTTTCTTGAGTATTGGATAAACTACTAAAAGCTGGGCTTTAGTTGCTGATGGTGCCTGGTATGTCGTCGTAGCACCAATAAACGTGTGAGCCGCATCATTTCTAAGCGTTTTTAAGGTTGTCAAAGTCGCTTCCAAAATTGCAATTTCTCCAGTTGCAGTCAATCTTAATTCAATTGCCTCCATATTATGCAAACCAATAGTATTGCCTAACATTTTTCGGAAATTTTTTTTATACTCAAATCCGTAGGTGCCACTCTTGATATTTGAATAGATGTCTCTGAATGGAACACTTGTCAAATACCTGTTTGCAAAGTTATCTGCTATATTATCCATCGAATGTTCTATCCAACCGCACAATTCAATGATGGCTAACTTGGAGTAATAGGTTGCTTCTGCTGTTGGAGCAGCATTATATAACCTGTCAAGTTTCTGAATTGTTGAGAGTATGTGTTTTTTAACGACCATTAATTGCCGGAAAAGATTTCAATTGCTCTATTAATACGGGCAGTAACTCTGGCTTTTTGAGATAAGCCTTCCTTTAAACTCTCAACAGAAAAAAGAGGGTCTTGTTTTAAAGTATCTAACAAGGCCTCCGCCTCTGGAACTGTTAAGCCATCAACATAATCGGCATTTTTATTTACACCAATTAATACAGCTTCAATGACCGATTTACTTACCTTCTCCGCACTTTTATTATTATATACTTTAGTATAAGTCAAATCAATTGTTTTTTGAAACTGCTTTCTTTTTTCCTCAATTTCTTTATCTGTAATTTTCGTTGACTTTGGATTTTTTTCCTTGTCGTACATGTAGTCATTAAGAAATTTAGCCAATTTCCCATTGTACTTGTCGAGTAATTCTGAAAAAGCAAAAAACCTAAGATTTAATTCTTCAAATGCAAAGCGGTAGGCTTTATCTTCATCAATATTGAAAAGACTTTTGTAATTTGGATATTTTACTGTGCTTTTCAATAATGAATTGAGCTTCCCATTATAAATACAGTTTCTAATTTCCTGATTATTGAGCTTTGTTCCACCAGAGTTTAACCTATGAAATATTGTAAATAAATAGTCCATATGCTGCTTTTTCTGGTAGTCGCATCTTAAAACTGTGATAGGTATTGTCAGATTTTCAACCCTATCATAAAAAGTTTTGTTTTTGCTTTTAATAGTTGAAACGGTTTTCCCAGAAATTTTGGGGTCAATATCATCTAATGATGATAGCTGATACTCGTCGTTTGTTAGAAAATTTATTATGGTCGAAATGCGTTGAAGGCCATCAATTACAAGGCGCTCGTTTGTATTAAAATCTAAACTTATACACATGCTTGGTATCGGCAATTGCTTTATTAACGAGTCTATCAAACGTGTTTGTTCAGGCTTTTTCCATACAACATCCCTTTGAAAGTCTGGCTGAAGGGTCAGTTGTCGATTTCGCCACATTCTTACAATGTCAGCACAAGACCTTAATTCATTATAAGCAACAATATCAGTCGGCGGCAATTCTGCATGGTCATCCTCAATAGAGCTTTTTTCTTCCTCTTTACGTAGTTCGTCGTCAAATGGATATATTGTTTCGTCTGTCATATTTGTATGTTTTTGTTAGTGTAGTCTCTTTGTTAGCATGTCGCACAAAGCCCCCTGTTGTGCGTTCGTGCTTCATTCTTGGCAGACCATATTATTTCAATTTCTTAACGCTAATTACTTCGTCAACATCTTCAACCTTCATTTTGATGCCGTCCTTGCTCTCGTAAATAGTTACTGAAGGTCTATAGGCGTAATGATACATGTATGAATACTCCGATTGCTGCCAAATTTGTCCATTTGTTAGTTTGAAGATTGTCGAGCCGTCCCAACCTTTAAATTCTCCATCAATTGTACTTTCAATGACATCTTTTATTTTTCTGCAAATTACAGGTTCATCAAAACCTTCGATGACTAACTTATACTCGTTCCCATTCCTGTAAATTGTAACATCAGGATTTCTTTCTCTCACTCTTTGTCTTGTCCTTTCGGTTATTTCATAAAAAGTACCGCCACTTACTTTGAAGAGGTAACCTTTAGTGATGGAACCGGTAATTGAACCTTTTATGGAAGTCTTCTCGTAAAGTGTCCAATCTTGAGCATTCACCATAATGGTATAGAAAGTAATGAATGTGAGAAATAAGAATTTCAATTTCATGTTAGTTTTAGTTTTTAAGTCGCCATGCATGATGCATAACTCATAAATATAAGCAATCCATCATACATATGCAATAAAATACTATTATTGAAAATCAACAGCTTAACCTGAAAACAGGAAGTGATTCAGACAAAAACAGAAATGCTCATTTTGTCTTTTAGTTCTTCAAATCTCCGTGTTGCCATGCCAAGGGGGAGGGCATCAATAAGTGTAGAATAAGCACAGAATTTTAAAAAACAAAGAGGCCATCAGTTACTACTAAATACTCCAATCCACTATTTGATTCGCCCATTCTTTTCTATACGGAGTTGAGATACGTATATAGTTATCAGTATACCCCTCCATCATCCCATTCTTCTCAAACGCCTCAAATAAAACCTTACGGGTTTGTCCATGATGTTGTTGGGTGAAGTATTGCATTTTCATGTAAGAAAGATTACGCAGTGTTTTGTTGCGTTCGTTTCTGATGTGAATAGGTATTACAGGTTTTATTTCCAATGCTTTGGTATGGTCTCTTTCTGAGTAGGTGAATACATGCAAATAGGAAACATCCAGTGAATGTAAAAAATCAAAAGTTTCCTGAAAATGGGTATCGGTTTCACCCGGGAAACCAACGATCACATCCACGCCAATCGCACAATGTGGCATCAGCTTTTTGATCAGTGCCACACGTTCAGCATAGAGTTCGCGCTTATATCTTCTGCGCATTAATCCTAATATCTCATTGCTGCCACTTTGTAAAGGGATATGAAAATGGGGCATGAATTTATCACTGTTGGCTACAAAAGCGATGATATCATTGGTCAGTAAATTCGGTTCAATAGAGGATATTCGATAACGCTCAATACCATGCACTTTGTCCAATGCCTGGATCAGCGAATAAAAATCTTCGGTATGTCTGCCACCATCTGCGCCTTTACCGAAGTCACCAAGGTTTACACCGGTTAATACAATTTCTTTCACGCCATTACCTGCCAATAGTTCCGCTTGCTTAACAACGTTTTCAATGCTGTCACTTCTGCTTTTACCTCTCGCCATAGGAATGGTGCAAAAAGAACAGTTGTAATCACAGCCATCTTGTACTTTCAAAAAAGTACGTGTTCGGTCGTTTTGTGAAAAAGAAGCGTTGAATCCACTGACTTCTTCAATATCACAGCTGCAGATACGGGTAGGATCACCTTTGGCCAATTCACTGATGTGCGAGGCAATATTGAATTTCTCTGCAGCACCCAGTACCAGGTCTACTCCGGGTATCTCAGCAATTTCTTTAGGTTTTAACTGTGCATAACAACCGGTAATCACCACAAAACTTTCCGGATTGCGACGCTGAATACGTCTCACCAATTGGCGACATTCTTTGTCTGCATTATCGGTTACAGAGCAGGTATTGATCACGTACACATCTGCCAGATCATCAAACTCTTTTTTCTCAAAACCTTCCTGTTCCAACATACGGGAAAGGGTAGAAGTTTCTGAAAAATTCAGTTTACAACCTAAGGTGTGAAATGCAACGCTACGCTTCTGACTCATGGGCCGCAAAGGTAGGAAGGAAAGATGATTCTGCATAGCCTGAAAGCACCCGTTTGCCCCACTCAAAAAAGCCTGACTACAAGTCCGGAACTCCAGAAACCCCAGTCACCTTCCATCAATTCATGGTTCTGAAAAACATGATCGAAGCTGATTCTCAGGTGTATTTTTTCCTTTTTAGAAAAAGCCAATAAGGCAGACTGTCTAAACCCATGATGACTCTCGCCATCCAACGAATAATGCCCCCAATGCGATGCCAGACTCAATGGGAAAATAATGGGATACTGCAACCCCAAATAAGCATGGGTAATCCCATATTTAGGATTGAGCGGTTTCCCATTGATCACAACCATTTCTTTGGTACCTCCGAATAGGGCTTTACCTACTTCTGCATCCAACAGTAGTTTTGGGGCAAGCTTGTAACTGAATTTACCCCCGATCCCCAGTCCAAAAGCATTTTGGCTCTTACTAATATCATATTGGGTTTGATGGAGTGACCCCACTATTGAGAATACTGTTTTCTTTTGTGCCTGAAGGGGCATACTGCTGATAAAAAACAAACAAAATGATAATAGTCGGGTCATGAATTATAGAGAAAGATGTTCGCTTTTTCGCTGCTTGTAATATGGGATTCTATCTGCCGTTTAACGTGTTGTGCTATTTATATAATCAGAGTCGGATTAGGTATTTGAACCTCTCAATATCGTCACTAAAGGCTTTCCCTCCGTTTGCTTTTTTTTAAAAGGCCGGTAAATTGAAACAATAGTGATAAATGTTCGTATTTATTCTACTTAATTCTAAATCAGAAAACAAAGAGACATAAAAAAACTGCAAAACATAAGGATGTTAAAATAAATAATTTTTAATCAGTCCCTGTGGACGGGCCTCATTGGGGTCGGTGTCAAGCGCAGCGAAGACAGATCATCCGCCGCGGCGGATGATCAGAGGCCAATGTCCGCCTGAGAAGCTGTTTAAAAATCTAATTAGTAGTAACCTGTGTGTAAAAGTGGATAAAAA
>VFQQ010000578.1_pt1 | contig 68571 bp, 60 predicted proteins | sample 3512341 | NCBI WGS metagenome assembly VFQQ01 (sample SAMN10412373, study PRJNA504923) | tailings metagenome | isolation source: Relicate 2 Philex TSF1 revegetated site | place: Philippines: Tuba, Benguet | collected 2017-08-29
GAGCCGAGCCGAGCCGAGCCGAGCCGAGCCGAGCCGAGCCGAGCCGAGCCGAGCCGGGCGAGGGGGCAGCCGAGCCTTGCCGGTTCAGTGCGTGCTGTAGTGCTTCCAGGAGAGGGTGACGAGCTCGCGCAGCACGTCCCGGTCGATCGCGTCGAGTCGGCGCACGTACACGCAGTCAACCCCGCGGCGATGCGGGCCCAACCGGTCGAGCAGCTCGCTCGCTCCCTCAGCGGTCTGCAACCCGTACAGAGACAACTCCGCCTTGCGGGGCGAGAATCCCGCCTTCGGCCACACCCCCGAGTGCCCGCTCGCATACGTGTACTCGTACTCGCCGAAGCCGATGATGCTCGGCCCCCACATCACCGGCTCCTCACCCGTGACGTCGCGGAAGAGCGCGACCAGTTCGCCGCCCTCGGACGCGCGCCGAGCATCCAGGCCCGCCAGGAAATCCTCGACCGGCACATCCGTCGGCAATGTCTTCTGCGACATACAGCGATGATGCCCTACTGCACGGTCGCCGTCACCCGAGCGAGCGTGTCAAACGCCGCCATGTGTCGCGGCCGCTTCTGCCACTCATCCAACGTCAGCTCGTGCGAGTTCTCGCGGTAGAGCTGCTCGACCCGGCGCAGATCCGCGATGATCTGCGCACCGCGCACCATCACCGACACCTCCAGGTTCAGACTGAACGAGCGCATATCCATGTTGCTCGACCCGATCACCGCCACCTGGTCGTCGATCGTCACGTGCTTGGCGTGCAACACGGTCGGCGCGCGGTACAGCCAAATGCGCACGCCCGCCTTTAACAGCGCCTCGTAGTACGAGCGCTGCGCGTGAAACACCATCGGCTGGTCGCCGATCTCCGAGACAAACAACTGCACGTCCAGGCCGCTCTGCGCCGCCGTCGTAATCGCGTACAGCATCGACTCGTCGGGCACGAAATACGGCGAACAGATCTGAATCTGGTGCTGCGCGGCGTAGACCAGCGAGTTGAACAGGCGGAGATTGTTCTCACCCTCGAACGCCGGACCGCTCGGCACCACCTGCGCGTCGACATCGTCCTCCGGCAACTCTTTCGGAATCGACGCCGTCTCACGCAGCAGCAGCTCGTCCGTCTCCGAATACCAGTCCGTCGCAAACAGCGCGTCGATACCGGTCACAATCGGACCCTCGAAGCGCACCATCAGCTCGCGCCACTCGAGCGTTCCCGCCCAGTGCTTCTTCCGCTTGTAGCCGCGCTCGATCAGGTTCTGTGACCCCGTGAACGCGACCCGACCATCCACGATCAAGAACTTGCGGTGGTTGCGCAGATCGGGGCGTTGCCACTGGCCGCGCCACGGGCGCACCGGCAGCATCGCGTGGAACTCGGCGCCCGTCTCGCGCAGGCGCGCAAGAGTGCGCCGGTATCCGGGCACGCGCAGCGTCGCAATGTGGTCAAACAGGATGCGGACGGTCACACCGCGCCGGACGGCCGCCTCCACCGCGGCAAAGAACGGCTCCGTCTCGTGGTCGAACGACACGATGTAGAACTCGACGTGCACGGTCTTCGTCGCGGCGTCGACCTCCGCCGTCATCGCCTCGAACGAGGCGCTGTAGTCGGTGATGATCTCGGCCGAATTGTCTCCGACGAGCGGCATCGCCCCGAGCGCCCGGTTCAGCTCGACGATCGGCTCCAGCCACGGCGGCCACGGGTTGTCGCGCGAAACGCGATCCATGCCCTCGGTGGTGTCGATGATGTACTCGTTGATCTCGCGCTGCTTCTCGCGTCGCGACTTCGGCAACCGTCGCGAGCCGAACAGCAGGAAGAGAATGAACCCGACGTACGGCAGAAAGAAGATCGCCAACAGCCACGCCATCGCGGTCTGCGGGCGTCGGTTCCGCGGCACGACGAACAGCGCCACGATGCGGATCGTGATGTCGACGGCGATCAAGATCACCGTCACCACGAGCGCGATCGTCGACATGTTGTCGACTGCCTCAGCCATGCGCGGAGTCTAGCGACGCGCGCGCGGCGCGGGCCCGGGGGCTCAGCGGAAGTTCACGAACTGAAGGTCGACATCGAGGTCGGCCTTCTTCAACAGCGCGATCGTCGCCTGCAAGTCGTCTCGGCTCTTCGACTGCACCCGCAACTCGTCGCCCTGAATCTGCGCCTTCACGCTCTTCGGCGCCTCATCGCGGATCATCTTGGCGACCTTCTTGGCGTTCTCGCTCGAGATGCCGTTCTTCAGGCTCGCCTCGATGCGGTATTCCTTGCCGCTCGCGTACGGCTCGCCGACGTCGAGGCTCTTCAAGGAGATGCCGCGCTTGATCAACTTCGACTGCAGCACGTCGAGCACCGCGTTCACGCGCTCCTCGGTGCTGGCCTTCAACAGAAGCTTCTCGCCGCTCCAGTCGACCGAGGCGCCGACACCCTTGAAGTCGTAGCGCTGCGCGATCTCTTTCTGCGCCTGGTGGAGGGCGTTGTCCGCCTCCATCTTGTCGACCTTGCTGACGATGTCGAACGAGGAATCAGCCATGCACCGACCCTACTGCGGCCGGCTGGAGGGGCACCCTGGCGGTCGAGTCGCGCACGATCAGATCGAACGGCAACGGCTGGTCGACGGCCGGAACCGAGTCCGCACCGCCCGACGGTTGCAGCGCCTCCATCAGCAGCTCGACGGCGCGCTCGCCCTGCAACCCGGGGTGCTGGTCGACGGTCGACAGCCCGAAGAACGGAGCGAGTTCGTGGTTGTCGATGCCGATGACCGAGAGGTCGCCCGGGACGCTCAACCCCATGTCGCGCGCGGCCAGCATCGCCCCGATCGCCATCTCGTCGCTCGCGGCCACGAGCGCGGTCGGGCGGATGCGCGGCTCACCCAGCAACTGCTTGGCGGCCTGATACCCGCTCTCCATCGTGAACACGGCCGGAAAGTAGAGCGCGGGGTCGGGTTCGATGCCCGCTTCGCGCAGGGCGAGTTCGTAGCCGTGCCGACGGTTCGTCGGCAGGTGGAACGACAACTCGCGCTCGACGTCACCTCCGATGTGGCCGATGACGCGGTGCCCGAGCGAAAGCAGGTGCTCGGTGGCGAGTTTCGTGACGGCGACATCGTCGATGCTGAACGTGGGCACCCCGGGAATCGGCCCGCCCACGCCGACAAGCGGCCGGCCGAGCGCGTGCAGCGAGTCGACCTCCTGCTCGGTGAGTTCCAGACTGACGGCGAGCACGGCGTCGACACGTTTGCGCAGCAGGAAGTGCTCGAACACGCTCGAACGCTCGTCGTCGTGGCCCGACAGGTTGTACAGGGTGAGGTCGTAGCCGTACTGCATGAGCCGGCGCTGCGCTCCCTCGATCACGGAGGTGTAAAACCACCGATTGAGAAAGGGCACGACGACACCGACGTTGCGGGTGCGCCCGGTGGCGAGACTCGAGGCGTCGGCGTTGACGACGTACCCCAGCTGACTGGCCGCGGCTGCGACCTTCTCGCGCGTGCGGGGCGCGACGTGCCCGCGGCCGCTGAGCGCGCGTGACACCGTGGCCGTGGACACGCCTGCGAGCTTGGCGACGTCGTCAATACCGGTCATGGCTGCGCTCTTTTCGAAGGTTTGGGCCCAGACTAACGCGCCCACCCCAGTTTGCAAGCGCTTGCACTCAACTGGTCGTCGCGGACCCTCGCGACCGTATAAACTCGTTGCGCGCACCCGGTCGCTGAATACAGCGGGCGGGCGCGCGCACGGCGAGTTACCCAAGCGGCCAAAGGGATCTGACTGTAAATCAGCCGGCGTAGCCTTCGGGGGTTCGAATCCCTCACTCGCCACCATGGGACGGCCCCGCCGCTCGAGACCATCGAGCGCGGGGCCGTTCCCCTGTTGATCGACGTGGTGCGGTGCCTGGAAGACTGGGCGCATGACGTCCCCCGCTCCCGCCCGCCCGTCCGACACTGAGCTGCTTACACTCGCGCTCGACATCGCCTCGGAGGCAGGGCGGATGATCGCTACGGCCCGCGAGGGCACGGTCACCGTCGCCGACCGCAAGTCGTCGTCGACCGACGTCGTTACCCAGGTCGACCGAGACGCTGAAGCGCTCATCCGCCGCCGCATCGCCGAGGCGCGGCCCGATGATGCCTTCTTTGGTGAGGAGAGCGGCGGGGGCGAGGGGTCCAGCGGCCTGACCTGGGTCGTCGATCCGATCGACGGCACCGTGAACTATCTATACGGCATCCCGCACTACGCGGTGAGCATCGCCGTCGTCGAGGGACCGGCTGATCCGGCGCACTGGATCGAGCGCGTCGGTGTCGTGCTGAACCCGGCCACCGGCGAGACCTTTACCGCGGTGCGCGGGGGCGGCGCGTTCCTCGGTGACCGGGCCCTCCGCATCCCTGCGCCACCGGCGCTCGATCAGGCGCTCATCGCGACCGGCTTTGCGTATGACGCGGAGTTGCGCGGTCGTCAGGGGGCCGCCGTGGCCGCCATGTTGCCGCGCGTGCGCGACATTCGTCGCCTGGGCACGGCGTCGCTCGACCTGTGCAATCTGGCTGCGGGTCGGGTCGATGCGTACTTCGAGCGCACTCTCAACCCGTGGGATCACGCGGCCGGAGGTCTCGTCGTCCAGGAGGCCGGTGGGGTCGTGGTCGGCCGCGGAGGGGCTGCGCCGGGTCGCGATTTTTTGATCGCCGTGCACCCCGACCTGCGTGATTCTGTGGAGAAGCTGCTCGACGAGATCGGGGCCTGATGTTCACTGTCCGGACCCCCACGTCGCTTCGTAGACAACCTATGAATCCGGTTCGCGGACTTTTCGTTTCCCGCACAAGCGGTTAGCCTTTACCAGTTCGTGATAAACGGAGGCGGTTTTCCGCGCCCGTACGAGCATCCAGACCCGATCGACACTGACCCGAACGACGCAGAGAAACGCCCCACCACCCCTATGACCGATGACCTCACGCGGCTGAACGCCTCTCTTGGCGACCCCGCGGCCACATCGGACGGCGGTTCGGCGCAGCCGTTGACGCGTCGGGAGGCGCGCGCCGCCGAGGGGCACCAGTCGCGTCGGGCACTGCGTGAGGCCGAGGCCGCACAGGCCGCGTCGCGTCGTTCGCGTCGCGCGAGCACGAGCCCCTCTCCGGCGGTGTCGGCATCGAGCCGCCGAGGCGTCGTCCCGCGACCGCCGGCTGGCCCCGTCGCCACGACGAACTCGGCCGTCGCCGCCGCACCGAAGGTGCCGCTGCGCAAGCGCGTGGCTCGCAAGGTCTTCCCGCCGATCGTCATGGCAGCGGCCGCGGCACTCATCATCGGCACGTCGGTTCCTTCCAGCGTTCTCGGTGACCCGAACGCCCCTGCGGCGACCGCGTCGCTCGGAGAGGTCGCGAGCGCCCTCGACGCCGGTGCTGTCATCGAGACGGGTGCCAGCCGGGCAGCCACCGACGCCCCCGAGGCTCAGGTGCTCTCGGCCGCGGCCGAGGACGCCAGCGCACTTCCCGTCGCCAGCCGCGACGACTGGAGCGTCACCTCGTACGCCGAGATGATGCGCCTGCGCTATGGCAACCGCACCTTCGCCTACGCGACCACCGGTGCGGGCGCCGTGCGCTGGCCCTTCCCGTTCGCCGCCCCGATCAGCTCGGGCTTCGGCAGCCGCGCGGCTCCCTGCTGGGGCTGCTCGAGCTACCACCAGGGCCTCGACTTCGTTCCCGGCTACGGCACGCCCATCCAGGCGATCGCCGGTGGCACGGTCACCCTCGCGCAGCAGGGCGGCGGCTTCGGCAACCACGTGCACATCGACCACGTGATCAACGGCCAGCGCGTCACGAGCGTCTACGCCCACATGGTGTGGGACTCCTCCCCGCTGCGCGTCGGCGACACCATCGAGGCCGGTGACTTCGTCGGTCTCGTCGGGTCGAGCGGCATCTCGACCGCTCCCCACCTGCACTTCGAGCTGCACCTCGACGGCGTTCCCGTCGACCCGTACGCCTGGCTCGTCACTAACGCCTCGTAGCGCAGGGCAGCCCGCTCGAGCCCATCCCCCTGCCGCATGCGTGCGGCTCCGTTGCGGTATCCGCGCGATACCGTTGGCGCGCACACGCAGACGAGCCCCGGATGCGCGCTCAGCGCTTCCGGGGCTCGTTGCGTCGCGGCGCGGTCGCGCTAGCTCGCCGCCCGCAGCCAGACGGTGGTGTCGGTCGGCACGGCACGGCCATCGAGCGGCCCGCTTGCGAGGAGGACCTCGCCGGCCGGAAGCTCGATCGCGCCCTCGCCGAGGTTGGCGATCACGATGATGTCGCCCGTGCGGAACGCCACCGCGTCGTCGCCGAGGTCGATCCACGAGACGGATCCTTCGCCGAGGCGCAGTTCCGCCCGCAGGGCCAGAGCGCGACGGTAGAGCTCGAGCGTCGAGCTGGGGTCGCCCTCCTGCGCGTCGCGCGCGATCGCGCTCCACTCGGTGGGCTGGGGCAGCCAGCTCTCGCCGGTCGCGTTGAAGCCGAACGCGGGGGCGTCGGCCTCCCACGGCAGCGGAACGCGGCACCCGTCACGGCCGTAAACCTCGCCGTTCGTGCGGTGGAACGTCGGGTCTTCGCGCACGTGGTCGTCCAGCTCGATGACCTCGGGCAGGCCCAGCTCCTCACCCTGGTACAGGTACGCGCTGCCGGGCAGGCTCAGCATGAGCGCCGTTGCGGCACGCGCTCGCTTGAGGCCGAGCACCTCGTCGGGCTTGTCCTCCGACGCCGGGCCGATGCCGCTCGCGGGGGCGGCCGCGTGCACGGTCAGGCCGAGGCGGCTCGCGTGTCGCACGACGTCGTGGTTGGACAGCACCCACGTGCTCGGGGCGCCGACATCACCGAACGCGGCAATCGACTCGTCGATGACGGTGCGAAGCTTCGGAGCCTCCCACGGCGTCGAGAGGTAGCTGAAGTTGAACGCCTGGTGCATCTCGTCGTCGCGCACCCACAGGGCGGCACGGCTGAGCGGCTCGACCCACGCCTCGGCGCACAGAACGCGGTCGCCGTCGTACTCGGCGAGAACCTTGTGCCAGTCGCGATAGACGTCGTGCACGGGAGGCTGCGCCCAGTAGGGCACCTCGTCGGGCTTCATCATGGCCTCGGCGAGGCTCTCGCCCTCCTCCGGCTCGGGCACGTCGGGCAGTCCGTCTGCCTTCATGAGGCCGTGGGCGACGTCGACGCGGAAGCCGTCGGCCCCGCGGTCGAGCCAGAATCGCAGAATCTCGCGGAAGCGCTCCCAGACCCACTCGTTCTTCCAGTTGAAGTCGGGCTGCGTCGAGTCGAACAGGTGGAGGTACCACTGGCCGGGCTCGCCGTTTGCCTCGGTCACCCGCGTCCAGGCGGGGCCGCCGAAGATCGACTGCCAGTTGTTCGGGGGCAGCTCGCCGTTCTCACCCTTGCCCTCGCGGAACATGAAGCGGTCGCGCTCGGCGGAGCCGGGGCCGGCGGCCAGTGCCTCCTGGAACCACACGTGCTCGCTCGAGCAGTGGTTCGGAACGAGGTCGACAATGACCCGCAGGCCGAGCTCGTGAGCCCGCTCGCGCATCCGATCGAAGTCAGCGAGGGTGCCGAACAGCGGGTCAACGTCGCAGTAGTCGCTGACGTCGTACCCCGCGTCGTTCTGCGGCGAGCGGAAGAAGGGAGACAGCCAGACCGCGTCGACGCCGAGAGCGGCAAGCGAGTCGAGACGCTCGGTGATTCCGGCGAGGTCGCCGATGCCGTCGCCGTTCGCATCGGCGAACGAGCGCGGATAGATCTGGTAGATGACGGCGGTGCGCCACCACTCTTTACCCGGCTGGGATGCACGGGCGTGCGACACGCGCTCGGGCGCGCCAGTAGGGCTCAAGGTTTCATTGGGCATGCGGCCACGATACGCGAAAACGCTGACTGTGGAAACGGTTCCACGTGGTGGAAGCGTTTCCAGGTTTCCAGCGTCCTTTCAGCTAGTCATCGCCGAGCATCCGGGATAAATCAATAGTTGTGGGGACTCAGCGGAAGCGCTATAACTGTAAGCGCTTGCAATCCGCGAGCGCATCAAGAGAATGGCCTCTTGGCGACGGTGACCGTCTGCTACAGGCAGACAGCACCGGCAGCGCGCCGGCGACGAGGCCGTCCGCACACGAAAGGTACCCACCGATGAAGGTGACCCGCAGCCTGTTGACCACAGGAGCGATGGCGGCCTCCGCCGCACTGCTCCTCGGCGCCTGCGCCGGCGAGGCCGAGCCCGCCGACCCCACGACCGCCCCCGAGACCCCCGCGGCGTCGAGCACGCTGACCGTGTGGGTCGACGCTGACCGCGCCGGAGTCCTGCAGGACATCGCCGCTCAGTTCGAAGCTGACCGCGGTGTCGCGGTTGAGCTCGTGACGAAGGACTTCGGCGCGATCCGCGACGACTTCATCACCCAGGCCCCGACCGGCAACGGCCCCGACATCATTGTCGGCGCGCACGACTGGCTCGGCAAGCTCGTGCAGAACGGTGTTGTTGCGCCGCTCGAGCTGGGCGACGCCGCCGGCGACTTCCAGGATGTCGCGATCACGGCCATGAGCTACGAGGGCCAGACCTACGGTCTGCCCTACTCGGTTGAGAACATCGCGCTCATCCGCAACGTCGACCTCGCCGCGGAGGCTCCCGCCACCTTCGACGAGATGATCGCCGCCGGCGAGGCCTCCGGTGCCGAGTACCGCTTCCTCGTGGGTCTCGACCCGAACGCGGCCGACCCGTACCACCTGTACCCCTTCCAGGCCTCGTTCGGTGCTCCGGTCTTCGAGATCACCGCTGACGGTACCTACGACCCGACGACGCTCGCGCTCGGCAACGAGGGTGGCGAGCAGTTCGCCGCCGCGCTCGCTGAGTGGGGTGCCGACGGCATCCTCAACACGAACATCTCGGGTGACATCGCCCGCGAAGAGTTCGTCGCCGGCAAGTCGCCGTTCTTCCTCACCGGCCCCTGGAACCTTCCGGCCGTGAAGGAAGCGGGCATCAACTACTCGATCGACGCGATTCCGTCGGCCGGTGGCGAGACCGCCTCGCCGTTCGTCGGCGTGCAGGGCTTCTTCGTCTCGTCGCGCAGCGAGAACACCATCGCCGCCACCGAGTTCCTCGTGAACTACATCGGTAGCGAAGAGGTGCAGACCGCGCTGTACGAGGTCGGTGGCCGCGCCCCGGCGCTGCTGAGCGCCTTCGAGGCCGCGCAGGGTGACGCTGACGTTGCCGCATTCGGTGCCGTCGGTGCCGACGGTGTCCCGATGCCGAACGTTCCCGCGATGGACGTCGTGTGGAGTGACTGGGGCTCGACCCAGGTCGCCATCATCAACGGCCAGGGTGACCCGGTCGAGCTGTGGCGCGCGATGGTTGCGAGCATCCAGGAGAAGGTCGACGGCTAAACCCCGAGACCGCAGGTGACAAGCGAGGCCCTTCGCGAGCATCCGCATCGCGGAGGGCCTCGCTGCACCGTCACGGAGCCGACCGCGCTCGGCGCCGCACCACACCCTCCTGTGCAGTGAGACGAGGAACGATGAGCAACACCACTCCCGGGACGGACCAGCCGGTCGTCACGCCCCCACCCCGCACCCGCGGCGGCGGAATCCCCGCCCGCGTCATGGCGACCAACTCGAGCAACAGCCTGCGCGGCTGGGCGTTCAAGATCGTGTTGCTCGGCCTCGTCGACTCGCTCGCCGTGTTCGCCATGTTCGTCCTGTTCATGCAGGAGTCGTGGCTCATCTTCGGCATCACGCTCGCCGTGACCCTCGTCATCAACTGGATCTACCTGCGGCCTGGGGGCCTGCCCGCCAAGTACCTGGCGCCGGGCCTGCTGTTCCTCGCCGTGTTCCAGATCTTCGTCGTCGTGTATTCGGGCTACATCGCCTTCACGAACTACGGCGACGGGCGGAACGGCACGAAAGAGGATGCGATCGCAAACATTCAGCTCACGTCGCTGAACCGCGTGCCCGACTCTCCGACCTTCCGCCTCCAGGTGCTCGAGCAGGGCGGCGACTACGCCTTCCTCGTGACCACCCCGACCGGCGAGGTGCTCCTCGGCAGCCCCGATGAGCCGCTCGCACCGGCCGGCGGCGCCGAACTCGACTCGACCGGCAAGGCCGTCGCCGTCGACGGCTACACCTCGCTGAGCTTTGCCGACCTGCTCGCCAACCAACGCGCCATCACGAACCTCTCGGTGCCGTTCAGCGATGACCCGGCCGACGGGGCGCTACGCACCCCGGACGGTTCGAACGCCTACCTCTATCTGTCGACCCTCGAATACGACGAGGCCACCGACACCTTCACCGACGCGGCCGGAGTCCTCTACCGCGACGGAGGCAACGGTGCATTCGTCAACGACGATGGCCGCGAGCTGATCCCCGGCTGGACGATCAATGTCGGTTTCGACAACTTCGTGAAGGCGTTCACGAGTGACAATATTCGCGGGCCGCTCATCAGCGTCACCATCTGGACCTTCGCCTTCGCGATCCTCTCCGTCGCGACCACGTTCGCGCTCGGACTGTTCCTCGCGATCGTGTTCAACAAGCCGGGCATGAAGGGCAAGAAGGCCTACCGGCTCATCATGATCCTCCCGTACGCCTTCCCCGGCTTCCTCTCGGGGCTCGTCTGGCTCGGGTTGTTCAACCAGGACTTCGGGTACATCAACCAGGTCTTGTTTGGTGGGGCGAGCATCCCGTGGCTGACCGACCCGTGGCTGGCGAAGATCAGCGTCTTGACGGTGAACCTGTGGCTCGGCTTCCCCTACATGTTCCTCATCTGCACGGGGGCGCTGCAGTCGATTCCGGAGGAACTGACGGAGGCCGCCACCGTCGACGGCGCCAAACCCTGGGCGGTGTTCCGACTCATCAAGTTCCCGCTGCTGCTCGTGTCGGTCGCGCCGCTGCTCATCTCGAGCTTCGCGTTCAACTTCAACAACTTCAACATCATCTACATGCTCACGGGAGGCGGACCGCGCGACGTCACCGCCGGCGTGGATGCGGGTGCCACCGACATCCTCATCACGCTCGTCTACAAGGTGGCATTCGGCGCCGGGACCGGCCGCGACTACGGCCTCGCGAGCGCCTTCGCGATCCTGATCTTCATCATCGTCGCGACGGTGTCGATCATCAGCTTCCGCCAGACCAAGGCCCTCGAGGAGTTGAACTGACATGACGAACCCCTTCAACCCGTCCGACGGCCAACAGATCGGCGCGCGCCTCAACCCGGCGGTCGCCGGGGCGGCGACCACCGTCGCGACCGCGCCGTCCGCTGACCGGCCGCACACGAGCATCCCGGAGCGCCGCAAGCGCGGCTTCCTGTTCTGGGCGCGTGACACCGGGTGGCGGCACCTCATCGGCATCGTCATGCTCGTCTTCGCGGCGTTCCCGCTGCTGTACGTGCTGTCGGCCTCGCTCAACCCCACGGGAACGCTGGTCGGCTCGAACGTGCTGTTCCGCACGATCGACTTCGGCAACTACGTCGAGCTGTTCCAGCTGCCGCAGCAGCCGTACGCGGCGTGGTTCCTCAACACGATGATCATCGGGCTCACGACCGCGGTCGGCACCGTCTTCCTCGGGGCGCTCGCCGCGTACGCCTTCTCGCGGATGCGCTTCACCGGTCGCCGGGTTGGCCTGCTGACCCTGCTGCTCGTGCAGATGTTCCCGCAGCTGCTCGGTGTCGTCGCCATCTTCTTGCTGCTGAGTGGAATCGGCGACATCTTCCCGCAGATCGGAATCGGCACCCAGGCCGGCCTGATCCTCGTCTACCTCGGCGGCGCGCTCGGCGTGAACACGTACCTCATGTACGGGTTCTTCAACACCGTGCCTGTCTCGATCGACGAAGCGGCGAAGATCGACGGTGCGAGCCACGCGCGCATCTTCTTCACGATCATCCTGCGCCTCGTTGCGCCGATCCTCGCCGTGGTCGGGCTACTGTCGTTCATCGCGACCACCAGCGAGTTCGTCATCGCCTCGGTCGTGCTCACGAGCCCGCAGACGCAGACCCTCGCGGTCGGGCTGTATCAGTTCATCAGTCAGGAGACGTCCACGAACTGGACGATCTTCTCGGCGGGAGCGGTGCTCGCGGCGATCCCCGTGATGGCGCTGTTCCTCTACCTGCAGAAGTACATCATCGGCGGGCTCACCGCCGGCAGCGTCAAGTAAGACGACGCGCGCGCCTCCGCGAAGGACCACCCCGCCCGTGCTGCCCGACATCGATGCCCGTCCGCACCATGACGGGTCGCCCCTCTACGTCTCGACCCAGGAGCCCGCGCTCGGCGATGCCGTGCGCGTGCGCCTGCGCGTGCCCCACCGCTACGGCCACGTAGCCGGGGTGAAGACGCGCTCGAACCCCAACCATGAGCCGCGGTTCACCCCGGCGGTCATCGTGCATCACGACGACGACGCGAGCTGGTGGGAGGCCGAGCTGCTGATCGAGAACCCGATCCACGGCTACCGCTTCATCATCACCCGCGCGAGCGGCGAGACGCACTTCCTCTCGCAGGCCGGCCTCAGCGACATCGAGACGCGCGACGACGACGACTTCCGCCTCGTGACCTTCGCGCCGCCGCCGGCGTGGGGGGCCGAGGCAGTCATGTACCAGGTGTTCCCCGATCGCTTCGCCCGATCATCCGCCGCCGACGGCCGCGAGCTGCCCGAGTGGGCAGAGCCGGCCGAGTGGCACGACGAGCCGATCTACCAGGGTCCGTCGACGCCGCGGCAGTTCTACGGGGGAGACCTCGACGGAATCACCCAGCATCTCGACCACCTCGAGCGGCTCGGCGCGACCGTGCTGTACCTGACCCCGGTGTTCCCCGGCCGGTCGAATCACCGCTACGACGCCCACAGCTTCGACCAGGTCGACCCGCTTCTCGGCGGGGACGAGGCGCTTGTGCGGCTCGTTGAGGCGGCGCACGCGCGCGGAATCAAAGTGATGGGCGACCTGACACTCAACCACTCGGGCGACGCCCACGAGTGGTTCGTCGCGGCCCGGGCGAGCGCCGACGCGCCCGAGCGCGCCTTCTACTACCTCGACGACGACGGCGGCTACGTGTCGTGGCTCGGCGTCGAGAGCCTGCCGAAGCTCAACTGGGCAAGCGACGAGCTGCGCCGCCGCTTCATCGACGGCCCCGACTCCGTCGTCGGCCGCTGGCTGCAGCAGCCGTACGGCCTCGACGGCTGGCGCATCGACGTCGCCAACATGACCGGCCGCCTCGACGACCACGACCTCAACGCCGAGGTGCGACAGCTCACCCAGGCGACCATGCGCAGCGTCAACCCCGACACGCTGCTCCTCGCCGAGAGCACCAACGACGCGCAAAGCGACATGCAGGGTGACGGCTGGCACGGCGCCATGACCTACGCCAGCTTCACCCGACCCGTCTGGGCGTGGCTCAGCGAGCCGGGCCCCATCAGCTGGTTCTTCGGCCTGCCGTACCCGGTCATGCCCCAGTACACGGGTCACCAGGTCGCCGACGCGAACACCCGCTTCACCGCGGCGATGCCCTGGCGCTCGCGCCTGAACTCGATGAACGCCCTCGATACGCACGACACCTCCCGCTTCGTCACGCGGGCCCGCCCCGGCGCCGTACCGGTGGCGCTCGGCCTGTCGCTGTCGCTACCGGGAATCCCCGTCGTCTTCGCCGGCGACGAGTTCGGCTTCACCGGCGAAAACGGCGAACACTCGCGCACCCCGATCCCCTGGGACCGCGTCGACGACTACGCCCCCACCATCGACCTCTACGCCGCGCACCTGCGCCTGCGGCGCGAGCACCCCGCTCTCGGCACCGGCTCGCTGCGCTGGTTGCACGTCGGCGACGATGCGCTCGTCTTCGTGCGCGAACTCGCCGACGAGACCGTGCTCGTACTCGCGGCGCGCGACGACGCCGACTTGGCGCTCGACGGCATCGACGCGGGCGCGGCGGTGCGGCTCATCGGCGACGCCGAACTCGCAGTGGATGCACGGGGCGAGGCCGTCGCGGACGGCACCGTCCAGACCGGGCCCGCCGCGCGCATCCGGTCGACCGGGATGTCCTTCACCGCGTGGGCGCTACCCGGAATCGACGCCCCCGCCTTCCCCGGACACGGGGTGCCCGCGGCCGCCGACAGCCCCCAGTGGAGCGTCGTCTCGCGCTCCGACGCGTGAGCAGAACGGCGGTCTGACACGTCCCGCGACAGGTGCTAATCTTCTCTGGTGCCGAAATCGGGTAACCGATCGGTCGCGCCCCGATAGCTCAGTGGTAGAGCACTTCCATGGTAAGGAAGGGGTCGTCAGTTCAATCCTGACTCGGGGCTCTGAACCTCCTCGTTCTCGAGGAGTTCTGCCCGGCGGGGTAGCTCAGGTGGTTAGAGCACACGGCTCATAATCGTGGTGTCGCGGGTTCGAGTCCCGCCCTCGCTACCAATGCTCGAGACGGTCGGCTCTGGCTGGCGCCCCTCAGCGCGTCTGGCGCAGGCGCTTCCACCACGGGCGCCCCGGCGTACCCGACGCGCTCCGGGCGCCGCTCGCGCCGACGACCAGGGGCCGACCCTCCGCCTTCGCGAGCATCACCTGCAACTCGTCCTCGATCGCGCGGATCGCGCGACGCTGCTGCTCGGGGTCGAGCGACTCATCCGACCGCGGCTCGAACGGCAGGGGAGCCGCCGAGACGATCTCCATCAGGTTGTCGTGCTTCACGCCGGCGCCGACGGCGTCGACGGCCGCGTCGTCGTCACCCAGCTCGATGAGTTTCTGCGCCACGGCGCGGTTCGTGTTCTCGCGCTGTCGCAAGAGGTACACGTCCTCCTGGCCGTAGTCGTACTGGTGCTGCGACCGGCCGATGCGACGGGCCGCCTTCGGGCGCAGCGCCGCGAGGCGCTCCGCCTCGCGTTCCAGCTCGTCGGCAAGCCCCGCCAGCTCTTCGCGCACCATGGTGCGCACGACGGCGTCGTCCCACGGATTCCCGTCGCGCAGCATCCACACGATCGTGCGGTTCTTCACCTTCATGCGCAGCGCCGCCATCGAGACGAGGATGCCCTCCTCGATGAGCTCGTCGCGGCGCCTTTCAGCGCGGGTGCGTGTGTCGGTTTCGGGCTCGGGTGCGGGCGCCTCTTCGCCGGTCTCGCCCCGTTCATCCGCCACGGATGCAGTCTATTGAGGGCCCCCTCACAGCCGCCCCAGAAAAGATCGCGCGACACGCCGAACCACTACATCTAGGGGAATGACACGAGTGTCATTCCTTGTATATAGTGGAGCTCCACCGCCGGACGGCGGGATTCCATCAGACACAGGAGGCCCGACATGGACAACGAAAACGACACCGTCGGTGGCTACGCAGTGCCCGTCGACCCGATGGACCTGCTGCAGTGCGAGAGCTGCCAGTAGCCCCCACATGACTTCTGTCTCGGCGCTGCATCGCTGAGACCTCACCCGAAACCCCGGCTTCCACCGCAGGAAGACCGGGGTTTCGTGGTCCAATGGCGACACACCCGCACCCTCTGGCCGGAAGGGGAGCATCGCGATGACCGCAATTGCTGGCGCCGATGCGCCCGAGACGCGCCCCGCCGCGCGGATCGCGAGCGACGCCGAAGTGCTCGACCGCGTGCACCGCACGCTCGGCCCGGTCGATGTCGTCGTCGAGCACTGGGGCAGGCACAAGACTTCCCGCGTGCTGCACGTCGTCACCCGCGGCGGCGAACAGGCGGTCGTCAAATGGCATCGCGATGACGGCCCATACCGCCGCGAGAGCGAGTCGCTGCAGCAGTACGCGGCGGCGCTCGGCGGGGATGCGCCGCGCATCGTCACGCTCGACGACGGGCTGCGGCTGCTCGTTCTCTCACGACTGCTCGGCGAACCCGCCGCGGGCACACCCCACGAGACCGACCCCGACATCCACTACCGGCTCGGCGAACTGGTGCGAAAGCTTCACGACGCGGAACCGCCGCGACGTCACGACCGGTTCGGCCGGCTCATCGCCGCCGAGTTCGAGCGCTGGAGCCTCGAGGCCGAGCGCGTCTTCGGCGTCGGCGATGACCCCGCCGACGAGCGCGCCTGGCGGCTTGCCGACGAGCGTCACCTGGCCCGGCAGCACGTCGCCACCGCCCTCGACCTCGGTGTCTTCGACCACGTGCCCGCCCACCGAGCACTGCGCCCCGAGCACTGGATCATCGACCCGGGCGGCCACGTACGCCTCATCGACTTCTCGCAGGCCGAGCACGAGCCGCGGATCGTCGACCTGCTGTGGCTCGAGTACGGACCCTGGCGCGATGCCCCGTGGCTGCGCGCAGCGTTTCTGCACGGCTACGGGCGCACGCCGACCGATCGCGACCAGTCCGCGTTGAACGCCGTGGCGGCGACACGCGGTCTCGAGCTGCTGGTGCGCGGCACGCGCACGCGCAACGCCGCCGAGAAGCGGCTCGGCCGGGCGATGCTCGACCGGCTGCTCGGCGCCACGCTCTTCTGACCGGGTCTGCCGCCCCGTCCTAGACTGGCCGGGTGCCCGTGAATCCTGACCTGCCCGAGCGCACCTTTCCGCCCGTCGCCCCGTATCTCGTGGGGCGCGAGAAGGTGCGCGAATTCGCCCGCGCGACCCGAGCATCCGCCGCCGTGCACCACGACGTCGAGGCCGCGCGCTCCGCGGGCTTCGCCGATGTGGTGGCGCCCCCGACCTTTCCGATCGTCGTGGCCGAGGCGACGCTGCAGCAGCTGCTCGCCGAGCCCGACGCCGGCATCGACTTCAGCCGCGTCGTGCACGGCGACCAGCGCTTCACCTACTCGCGGCCGGTCGTCGCCGGCGATGAGCTCACGGCGACGCTGCGCGTGACGGGCGTGAAGACGCTCGGCGGCAACGCCATGGTCACGAGCGAAACCGACATGGTCGACGCCGCCGGCCAGCACGTCGTCACGAGCGTGTCGACCCTCGTCGTGCGGGGGGACGACGCATGAGCATCGCCGAAACGCTGGGCATCGAGCTCGGCCAGGTCGTCGCCGACCAGACCCTCACCCTTACTCGCGACTCGCTCGTGCGCTACGCCGGCGCGAGCGGCGACTTCAACCCGATCCACTACCGCGACGACGTCGCCGCCCAGGTCGGGCTGCCGGGCGTGCTCGCCCACGGCATGCTGACGATGGGCGTCGCGATCGGCGCCGTCACCGACTGGCTGGATGCTCGGGGCTGGGTTTCCGACTACCAGGTGCGCTTCACGCGCCCCGTCGTCGTCGACCCGGTCGACGGTGCCGAGGTGCAGCTCGTGGCGACGGTCGGCGCCCTCGACGACGACGAGGCCCGTATCGACCTGACCGTCTCGTACGGCGGCCAGACGGTGCTCGGCAAGGCGCAGGCGCGCATCCGCACGCTGTGAGCTCGCACGCCGAGGGTGCCGCTGACGCCGGGACGGCGCTCGCCGAGCTGACGACGCTGCGCGTCGGCGGGCCCGCCGCGCGGCTGGTCGAGGCGACGACGGTCGACGAGCTGGTCGACGCCGTGCTCGACGCGCAGGTCCACGACGACGAGTGGCTGGTGCTCGGCGGCGGGTCGAACGTGCTCGTCGGCGACGCCGGCGTCGACGGCACGGTGATTCGCGTGGCGACCCGCGGCATCGACCGCTTGCCCGACGCCGAGGGGTCGCGCCGCCCGGTGCGGCTGCGCGTCGCCGCGGGTGAGCCGTGGGACGAGCTCGTTGCACACACGGTCGCCGAGGGCTTCGCGGGGCTCGAGGCCTTGAGCGGCATCCCCGGTTCCACCGGCGCCGCCCCCATTCAAAACATCGGCGCCTACGGCCAGGAGCTGTCGGAGAGCCTTGTCGCCGTCGAGATCCTTGACCTCACGACGGGTGAGCGCCGCCGCGTGCCCGCCCCTGAGCTCGAGCTCGGGTACCGCGCGAGCGTCATCAAGGCGGGCCGCCCCTGGATCGTCCTCTCGGTCGACCTCGCCCTGGAACGCAACGAGGATGCCCGCAGCCGGCCGGTCGCGTACGCCCAGCTCGCCGACGCGCTCGGCGTGAGCGTCGGCGAGCGTGCCCCCGTTGCGGGCGTGCGATCCGCTGTCCTGCGGTTGCGCGCATCCAAAGGGATGGTGCTCGACGAGAACGATCCCGATTCGGTGAGTGCCGGCTCGTTCTTCACAAACCCGATCGTGAGCGCCTCCTTCGCCCGCACCCTGCCGTCGGATGCGCCGCGCTGGTCGACGGCGCCCGAGCCACCCGCCATGGCGGTGCCGCTCGGTCACGAGCCCGTGCCGCCGCCCGAACCGGTCGACGCCCCGCTGAAGCTCAGCGCCGCCTGGCTGATCGAGCACGCGGGCATCACGCGCGGTTTCCGACTGGGCGCATCGCGCGCCGCGGTGTCGAAGAAGCACACGCTGGCGCTCACGAACACGGGCGGGGCGACGGCGGCCGAGATCGCCGAGTTGGCGCGCTACATCCAGACCCGGGTGCTCAGCGAGTTCGGCGTCATGCTGCACCCCGAGCCGGTGTTCGTCGGCGTCGAGCTGTAGGAGCTCCTACAGCAGCCCGCGCTCCATCGCGAGGGTGACCGCGCGGGTACGGTCGCTCACGCCGAGCTTGTCGAATGTGCGCAGCAGGTGTGTCTTCACGGTCGCCTCGCCGAGGTGCAGGCGCTCGCCGATCTGGCGGTTGGTGAGACCCTCCGCAACGAGTCGCAACACGTCCGTCTCGCGCGGGGTGAGCACGGGCGGGGGCGGCTGTTGCATGCGCGTGACGAGCTGCGCTGCGATCGCGGGCGACAGGGCGACCTCGCCCGCTGCGACCGAGCGCACGCCGGCGAGCAGCTCCTCGGCCGGAGCGGCCTTCAGCAGGTAGCCGCTGGCGCCCGCCTCGATCGCAGCGAGAATGCTCGCGTCGCTCTCGTACGTCGTCAACACGAGCACCCGAACCCCGGGCGTCTCGGCGAGGATGCGCGCGGTCGCCTCATCGCCGGTCAGACGCGGCATCCGCACGTCCATGACGACGAGGTCGGGGGTGAGCTGGGCGGCGAGCGCGACCGCCTCCATGCCGTCCACGGCTTCACCGATGACCTGAAGGTCTGGCTCGTCGGCGAGCAGCGCGACGATGCCGGCGCGCACCACGGCGTGGTCGTCGGCAACCAGTATTCGAATCACGCGTTCTCCTCCTGACGGGCGGGAGTCGGTGACAGGGGCACCGCCGCCATGAGCCGCGTCCCGCGGCCGGGCACACTGTCCACGGTGAGCGACCCGCCGACGAGGCCGAGTCGCTCGGTCATGCCCGCCAGACCGAACCCGTCGGCGGAAGTGTCCGGCTCGAAGCCGGCGCCGTCGTCCTCGATCACGAGTCGCGCGCATCCGTCGTCGTCCGACAGGGTGATCGTGATGTGGGATGCGCGGGCGTGCTTTCGCGCGTTCGCCAACCCCTCTTGCGCGCAGCGCAACACGACGACCTCACGGTCGCGGTCGAGCGCCGGAGCTTCACGCACCGCGACGGTCACCCGCAGATCGGTTTCGCGCCGGAACCTCGCGGCGAGCCGCTCAAGCGCTTGGGCCAGGTCGAGGTCGGGGGCGGCTCCGCCGTCGGGAGCGGTGCCCCCGGACACCGCAGCGCCCGCGGCGACCAGCGCCCGCGTCTCGCCCAGCACGCTCCGGGCCGACTCTTCGATGAGCGCGAGAGTGTCGTCGGTGCGGCCGCCCTCACGGCGAGCGCGCTGGGCGAGCATGACGAGCCCCGTCAGATCCTGCGCGATCGTGTCGTGCAGCTCGCGGGCGAGGCGCTCGCGCTCCGCAGCCGCCCCCGCGTCGCGGTTGAGGGCCGCGATCTGGTCTTGCGCACCCTGCAGTTCGGCGAGCAGTTGGCCGTTGCGCTCGCCGAGCGCCGTCATGCGGGCGATCCAGAACCCCATGGCGAGACTGAATCCGAGAGACAGGCTGACGGTGAAGGCCGTCTGCAGCAGGTCGTCGACGGTCGTGCCGAGACTGATGAGAAACCCGGAGGCAACAGCGGCGGCAACGGAGAGGTTGGCGATCACGGCGGCGCGCACGGTCGGGACGAACACCCACGCGATCGGATACGCAATCACTTGAATGATCGCCATCGTCGGAGAGCCGGCCGTCGCGACCCCCGCAGCGAGGGCGGCGACTGCCACCATGGCGGGGGAGCCGGCGGGGTGATCGATGCGGCGGGCCCCCACGATCGCGAAGCCGACCACGAGCATCCCGGTGCCGGTGAGCGCGAGCGCGAGGCGCCAGGGGGTCGCCAGCGTCGTCACGGCAAGTGTGGCGAGAAGGGCGCTGACCGCGGCGATCGCGAGCCACCACCAGCCGCGCGCCGTCATGCCGGTGAGCCTAGCCACTACTGGTTCTTCCGCACCCACCGGAACGTGAGCACCGTCAGCACGAGTCCGACGACGAACCAGATGCCGAGCGCAATCGCGATGCCGGGCAGGTTCCACGTTTCGTTCGGTTCGAGCACGACCAACTCGTCGGGCAGGAAGACGCTGCGCATGCCGAGCGCCATCCACTTGACGGGGAAGAACGCGGCGACCTGCTGCAGCCACTCGGGCAGGTCGCTGAAGCGCAGGAAGATGCCCGAGATGAACTGCAGCACGAGCACGATCGGGATCACGACCGCCGTCGCCGAGGCGCCGCTGCGGGGCACGCTCGACAGCGCGATGCCGAGGATCGCCGACGTGGTCACGCCGAGCAGGAAGATCCAGGCGAACTGCCCCCACAGCGCCGGCTCCTCGGGCAGCGGCACCCGGAAGACGGTGAACGCGAGCGTGAGCAGCACGAACGCCTGAAGGATGCCCGTGGCGAGCGCCTGCCCGATCTTGCCGATGAAATAGCTCATGACCGGCAGCGGCGAGCCGGCCAGCCGCTTCAGCGTGCCGTTCGACTTCTCGACCGCGATGTCGATCGCGAGGTTCTGGAGGCCGCTCAGCAGCACTCCCGCGGCGAGCATCGCCGGCAGGAAGAACCAGGCGGCGGTGATCTCGTCTCCGTCGGCGGTCTGGCCGAAGTTCGCCTCGCTGAACGACACCGAGAAGATCGTGAGCAGCACGACGGGGAAGAGGAAGGTGAAGAACACCGTGTCGCCCTGGCGGAAGTAGGCCCGCACCTCGTAGCCGACGCGCAGCGCGCCGAGCCGCAGCGCCCGGGTCATGACGCCACCTCCTGGCCCAGGTCGGCGGCGTGCTCGTGGCCGACGAGGTCGAGGTAGACGTCCTCCAGGCTCGGGCGGATCACCTCGAGGCTCTCCGGCTCCGGGCCCAGCCGGTCGATGAGCGACGCGACGAGCGCGCCCGGCGTCGCCGTGCGCTCCTCGCGGGCCTCGCCGTTCTCGACCCAGCGCACGATCGGGATGCGCGCATCCGCCCCGCCGAGGGAATCGATCGGCGCGATGTCCACCATCTTCCCGCCGGCGATCACGCCGGCCCGGTCGCCGAGCTGGGCCGCCTCGTCGAGGTAGTGGGTCGTGAGCACGATGGTCGTGCCCTCCGACTGCAGGGTGCGCACGAGCTGCCAGAAGCTGCGGCGCGCTTCGGGATCGAAGCCGGTGGTCGGTTCGTCCAAGAACAGCATTTCGGGGCGGCCGATGATGCCGACCGCGACGTCGACGCGGCGGCGCTGGCCGCCCGACAGCTTGCGAATGAGCGAGTCCGCCTTGTGCTCGAGCCCGACCGCCGCGATCACCTCGTCGACGTCGCGGGGGTTCGGGTAGAGGGCGGCGAAGTGGGTGAGCTGTTCGCGCACCGTGACGGCGCCCGTCTCGCCGCTCGACTGCAGCACGATGCCGAGCCGCGCCTTCCAGTCGAGGCTCGCCCGCCACGGGTCGGTGCCGAGCACGCGCACCTCTCCGGAGGTGCGCTCCCGGTAGCCCTCGAGGATCTCGATCGTGGTCGACTTGCCGGCCCCGTTCGGGCCCAGCAGGGCGAAGGTCTCCCCGCGGTGAATGTCGAAGCTGATGCCGTCAACGGCTGCGACGTGGCCGTATGTCTTGCGCAGCTCGCGCACCTCGATGACGTTCTCGGGAGTGGTCATGGGACCAGCATCCCCGTCCTCGCAGCCGCCCGCCAGCATCCGTCGGTCGAATTCGCCGTCCACCGAACGATGGACGCGCGCCCGGCAGGCTACTCCGTGCCGAACAGGCGCTGCAGGCGCTGGATTCCCTCGAGCAGGTCGGCGTCGCCGGCATCCCACGACGGATACGCCCACCTGGCTGAGCGCGCGGTTGTCGGCGCCACGTCGGACTGTTTGCGACACCTCGCACGGTGCGTCCCGTGAGAAATGTCGCAAACGGTGCGAGGCGGGGGACGCTCGGGTGGCAGTGCGAGGCGGGGGACGCTCGGGTGGCGGGGTGCGAGGCGGGGTGCGGCGCGCGGGACACTCGCGGGGCGGCCTGCGGCTGACCCCGGGTGCGACGCCCGCCCGGCTACGCCGTGCCGAACAGGCGCTGCAGGCGCTGGATACCCTCGAGCAGGTCGTCGTCGCCGAGCGCGTAGCTGAAGCGCAGGTAGCCGCTCGGGCCGAACGCCTCACCGGGAACCGCCGCGACCTCCGCCTTCTCGAGAATCAGGTCGGCGAGCTCGAGCGAGGTCGTCGGTGTGACGCCCTCCCACTCGCGGTTCAGCAGCCCCGTCACGTCGGGGTACACGTAGAAGGCGCCGGTCGGCGTGGGGGTGACCATGCCCGGGATGCGGTTCAGTTCCGCAACTGCCACCTTCCGTCGCCGGTCGAACGCCTCGCGCATGGTCGCCACCGCATCCTGCGGGCCGGTCAGGGCCGCAATCGCCGCGCGCTGCGACACGTTCGCGACGTTCGACGACAGGTGCGACTGCAGGTTCGCGGCGGCCGCGATCGCATCCTGCGGGCCGACCATCCAGCCCACTCGCCATCCGGTCATCGCGTACGTCTTCGCGACCCCGTTGACGAGGATGCACGTGTCGGCGAGCGCGGGAACCGCCTCGACGATCGACACCGCCTTCTCGCCGTCGTAGGTCAGCGCCTGGTAGATCTCATCGGTGATGACCCAGATGCCGTGTTCGAGCGCCCACTCGCCGATGGCGCGGGTCTGCTCGGGGCTGTAGACCGAACCGGTGGGGTTCGACGGGCTGACGAACAGCAGCACCTTGGTGCGTTCGGTGCGCGCGGCCTCGAGTTGCTCGACCGTGACGAGGTAATTCTGGTCGGCACCCGCGAACACCTCGACGGGTACGCCGCCGGCCAGCCGAACGACCTCGGGGTAGGTGGTCCAGTACGGCGCGGGCAGCAGCACCTCGTCGCCATCGTCGACGATGGTTTGGAAGGCCTGGTAGACGGCCTGCTTGCCGCCGTTCGTGACGATCACCTGGCCGGGGCTGACCTCCAGGCCGGAATCGCGGAGCGTCTTCTCGGCGATCGCCTCGCGCAGATCGGGGAGGCCCGCGGCCGGTGTGTAGCGGTGGTTTTTGACGTCGTGTGTCGCGGCGGCGGCGGCCTCGACGATGTGCTCCGGGGTGGCGAAGTCGGGCTCCCCCGCCGCGTAGCTGATGACGGGGCGCCCGGCGGCCTTCAGCGCCTTGGCCTTCGCATCGACCTTGAGAGTGGCCGATTCGCTGATGGCGGCGATACGACGGGCGATGCGGGAGTGGGTCGGAGCCATGACGGAAGTCTAGTGAGCGGTCGGTTGGACGCGCCCCGATCGGTCGCCTACACTGGGGCGCGGTAGTTGAACTCTGCCAAGCTTTGTCGTGCCGTCGACCGAATCCCCGGTCGGGTCGCATGCAGACCAGGTTCAGGTTCAACCCCCGCAAAGGGCGGTGGCTCAATTGGTAGAGCAGCGGTCTCCAAAACCGCAGGTTGCAGGTTCGAGTCCTGTCCGCCCTGCAGAGTCGTCGGCTCGCTGGGCTCCGATCGGAGCCCAGCGAGTTCGACGGTGACAGGTGCCCGTGGGGTACCGCCGACCGAAGACCAGACGACGATGAGTCGTGAGGAGAACATCACGTGAGCAATGTGATCGACGAGCCCGGCGAGGACGTCGTCGCGAACGCCAAGAAGGAAAGCGCTGAGAAGCGCGGACCTTTCGGGCGTCTCGCCCTGTTCCTGCGTCAGGTAGTCAACGAGCTCAGCAAGGTGGTCACCCCCACTCGCCGTGAGCTCATCACCTACACCCTCGTCGTGCTTGTCTTCGTGATCATCATGATGGCGATCGTGTCGGGCCTGGACATCGTGTTCTTGTGGCTCGTGCGCTTCGTCTTCGGTGACGGCACCGCGGCTGTGGGGCTGTAGCCCACCGCCCGGCCGTTCCGCAACGAGAAGAGAGAAAGCACCGTGACCGAGAAGCTCCCCAGCGACCTCGACTATTCGACCGCCGCTGAGCAGTCGTCGGAGGAGGATGAGGCTCAAGAGGGCAACACCCTCGACGCCGACCTGCACGCCGCCGACGCCGCGGAGCACCGCGCGATGCACGTTGTCGACGAGAGCGACGAGCCCGACCTCGACGGCCTCCTCGACGCGCTCGAGGCCGCGGCCGACCCTGAGGCCGACGCGATCGTCGACGACGCCCTCGACATCGATTCGGCCGACGAGGCGGATGCCGCTGCCGAGGCCACGCACGACGAGGCTGGCGACGACTCTGTGTCAGAGGCTGACGCGGCCGAGGTCGACCCGTATGAAGAGTTCAAGCTCGAGCTGCGCATGAAGCCGGGCAAGTGGTACGTCGTGCACTCCTACGCGGGCTTCGAGAAGCGCGTGAAGCAGAACATCGAGAACCGCAAGATTTCGATGAACATGGAGGACTTCGTCTACGAGGTTCAGGTTCCCATGGAGGATGTCGTCGAGATCAAGAACGGGCAGCGCAAGCTCGTCACCCGCGTCCGCATCCCCAGCTACGTGCTCGTGCGGATGGAACTCAACGAGGACAGCTGGTCGGTTGTGCGGCACACTCCTGGCGTGACCGGCTTCGTGGGCAACGCCCACAACCCCACGCCGCTGCGGTTCGACGAGGCTTTCCAGATGCTCAAGTCGACCGTGCAGATCGCCGAGGCTCCGGCCAAGGCGGGCGGTGCGAAGGGCGGTGGCCTCGCGGCCCGCGTCATCCCCGCCGAGATCGACTTCGAGGTCGGCGAGACCATCACCATCAAGGAAGGCTCGTTCGCGGGACTGCCCGGCACGATCAGCGAGATCAAGCCCGAGAGCGGCAAGCTCACCGTGCTCGTCTCCCTGTTCGAACGTGAGACTCCGGTCGAGCTCTCGTTCGACCAGGTCACGAAGCTGTGAGCTGACGGGTTCCGAGCGCCGACACGACCACCCCACCGCAGATCACCGCGGCGCGCAGAGGGCGCGCAGGCGGGAGCGCAGCATCCACCGGGATGTTGCTCGACAGAAAGAAGAAAAACATGGCACCGAAGAAGAAGGTCACGGGTCTGATCAAGCTGCAGATCCAGGCCGGCGCCGCCAACCCCGCCCCGCCCATCGGCCCGGCGCTCGGTCAGCACGGCGTCAACATCATGGAGTTCTGCAAGGCGTACAACGCGGCGACCGAGTCGCAGCGCGGCAACGTCATTCCGGTTGAGATCACCGTGTACGAGGACCGCTCGTTCACGTTCATCCTGAAGACCCCGCCGGCGGCGGAGCTCATCAAGAAGGCGGCGGGCGTGAACAAGGGCTCGTCGACCCCCCACACCGTGAAGGTGGCCAAGATCACCCGCGACCAGGTTCGCGCGATCGCCGAGCAGAAGCAGGCTGACCTCAACGCGAACGACATCGACGCGGCCGAGAAGATCATCGCGGGCACCGCCCGCAGCATGGGCATCACCGTCGAGTAATCGACGCCTCACACACCTTCACTCAGCGGGAGAGCCAGCCAGGCTCGTCAACCGCGAACTCACCTACAGGAGACACAACATGGCACAGAAGTCCAAGGCCTACCGGGCCGCGGCCGAGAAGATCGAGCCCGGCAAGTACTACACCCCGGCCGAGGCCGTCGCGGTTGCCCGCGAGACCGGCTCGAAGAAGATGGATTCGACCGTCGAGGTCGCGCTGAAGCTCGGCGTCGACCCCCGCAAGGCCGACCAGATGGTGCGCGGCACCGTCAACCTGCCCCACGGCACCGGCAAGACCGCTCGCGTCATCGTGTTCGCCACCGGCCCCGCGGCCGAAGCGGCGATCGCGGCCGGTGCTGACGAGGTCGGCGGCACCGAGCTCATCGAGAAGGTCGCCGGCGGCTACACCGCCTTCGACTCGGCCGTCTCGACGCCCGAGCTCATGGGCCAGGTCGGACGCCTCGGTAAGGTTCTCGGCCCTCGCGGCCTCATGCCGAACCCGAAGACCGGCACCGTGACCCCCGACGTCGCGAAGGCTGTCACCGACATCAAGGGCGGAAAGATCGAGTTCCGTGTCGACAAGCACTCGAACGTGCACTTCGTCGTCGGCAAGACCGGCTTCACCGCCGAGCAGCTCACCGAGAACATCACGGCGGCGCTCGACGAGGTCGTGCGCCTCAAGCCGGCGAGCTCGAAGGGCCGCTACATCCAGAAGGGGTCGGTCTCGACCACCTTCGGCCCGGGCATCCCGCTCGACGTCAACATCTTCTAGTCCCGCGCGCGGATGACCGCGCTGTGTGTCTCGCGAAGGCCCCGCCCCGGCGGGGCCTTCGTCGTTTCCGGTCGGTGCGGGCGTGAAGGGCGTGACGCGGGCTGAGTGCGGGAGACTGCGCGGCAGAATCGGGCGCGAACGGTCGCTCGTGGCTCTCCGCCCTGGGTGACCCAGCCACAGGCGACGTCTCGGCAGCGATCGTGCACGGCCCAGGCTCAGGCCCGGGCTAACGCCTGTGACTGTGCGCCGCGACTAAGGTGTGGCCGGCCGGCCGGCCTGCGGTCTGCAGGAGACCGACCATCGTGTCGTGTCCGCGAGGTCAGCAGGTGGAGGCGACACGCCGTCGGAAATCCGCCTGCGTCGGCGAGTCCGCGCATCCCGCTGACCTGGCGGACAGCAGCGCGCGGCGGGTGACACCACGCACGGGTCGATCGAAGGAGCAGGGCATCTCGTGGCGCGAGCGTGCTTGACGTTGCGCGAGTGTGCACTTGTGGCGGCGACGCGCGCCGACTTAGGCCCACAACTGCACTCTCGGCCGACGTTATGCGCCGCGCGCGGTGCACCGGTGACGGTGAGCAGCACGATGGCGTGGCGCGGACGCGCACCCTCCGCGCGACAGTGAATACCGGGGTCGCTCGGCCGGGCGACCGCGGCTACTCGGCGACGGTGAGGACGAGCTTTCCGCGCACGTGGCCGCCCTCGAGCAGCCGGTGGGCGTCGACCGCCTCGGCGAGGGGGAACGTGCGGTCGACGTGCACGCGCAGGTCGCCCGAGTCGATGAGCCGCGCGATGACGGCGAGCGTCGACCCCGATGGGGCGACGCGGTACCCGGTGGCGCGCACGCCGGCGGCCGCGGCTTCCTCCTCCATCGTTGACCAGCTGCCCGTCGGCGCGTTGACGAGTAGCCCGCCCGGCCGCAGGACGCGCAGCGACCGCGACCCCGTGTCGTCGTGCACGTTGCCGATGAGGTCGATGACGACGTCGACCTCGTCGATCGCATCCTCGAACCGCTCGGCGGTGTAGTCGATAACCCGCGAGGCCCCGAGCTCGTGCAGCCAGCCGACGTTGCGCTGCGACGCGGTGGCGGTGACGCGCGCGCCGAAGTAGGCGGCGAGCTGCACCGCGAAGTGACCGACGCCTCCGGCGCCCGCGTGGATGAGCATCCGTTGCCCGTCGTGGGCGCGCGCGACGTCGACGACCATGCCCCAGGCGGTGAGCGCGGCGAGTGGCACGGCGGCCGCCTCGGTGGCGCTCAGCGTGGTCGGCGCGGGGGTGAGAAATGCCTCGGGCACGACGGCGTACTCGGCGTACGTGCCGTCGAGTCGCGGCACCATGGTCATGCCGTACACGCGCCGCCCCGGCTGCAACGGGTGGGCCTGGTAGGGCGACTCGACGACCTCGCCGCACAGGTCGTAGCCGAGGATCGCCGGGTACTGGCGGATCGCCGCCGACACTCCGCGCCCTGACCGCGTCTTCACGTCGATCGGGTTGACGCCCGCAGCGAGCACCTTCACGAGCACTTCGGCGTTGGCGCGCACCGGCATCGGGGCGTCGATTGACTGCAGCACCTCCGGCCCGCCGATCTCGGTCATCGCCACCGCGCGCATCGTGGTCATCCCCGTACCTGCCGTTCCTGGTCGCCGCGTCGTTGCGCACCCATTGTGGCGCGCGCGTGTTTCGCGCGTGTCACGGCCGCGCGGCCCGGGGGTGAACGGGGGAGGGCGCGACGGCGACATCCGTCGTTGCGCACCCGCAGCATCCAATAAAGGATGCACCTAGCAGCTTCATAGAATCGGCACAGACCGCGCATAGCCGACTCCGCAGAATTGACTCCATGACCGAGACCGACACCCTCCCCGAATCGCCGCGCCTGACGCGCCCCGACGGCTCGCCGGTGCGCGCGCTCGTCGTCGACGACGAGCCATCGCTCGCCGACCTCGTGTCGATGGCGCTGCGCTACGAAGGCTGGGATGTTCGCACCGCGTTGACGGGGGAGGACGCGGTCACCGCGGGGCGCACCTTCGCCCCCGACATCGTCGTGCTCGACATCATGCTGCCCGACATCGATGGCCTCGAGGTGATGAAGCGGATGCGCACCGACGGCCGCGACGTGCCCGTGCTGTTCCTCACGGCGAAGGACGCGGTCGACGACCGAGTCGCCGGCCTCACCGCGGGCGGCGACGACTACGTCACAAAGCCGTTCAGCCTCGAAGAGCTGGTGGCCCGCCTGCGCGGGCTCATCCGCCGCAGCGCGAGCGTCGTGAGCGAGAAGGCCGACCCTGAGATTCGCGTCGGCGACCTCGTCCTGAACGAGGAGAGCTATGAGGTGCGCCGCGGCGACACCGAGATCGAGCTCACCGCCACCGAGTTCGAGCTGCTGCGCTACCTGATGCGCAATCCGCGCCGCGTGCTGTCGAAGGCGCAGATCCTCGATCGGGTGTGGAGCTACGACTTCGGCGGCCGCTCGAGCATCGTCGAGATCTACATCTCCTACCTCCGCAAGAAGATCGACACTCTCGGCCCGGCGATGATCCACACAGTGCGCGGCGTCGGCTACCTGATCAAGCCGGTCTCGTAATGGTCGGCCGGTGGTCGCTGCAGCGCCGGCTCATCGCGGGGATCCTCGCGCTGCTCGCGCTCGCCACCCTCGGCATCGGCCTCATCAGCACGGTCGCCGTGCGTTCCGCCCTCGTCGCCCAGCTCGACGACGAGCTGCGCGAGGTGTCGAGCCGTGTGCAGTTCGTCGTCGGCACCCGCCCCGCCGACCCCCGCCTGGGCTTCACGCCGGGACTCCCGGTCGGCAGCCTCATCGCGTTCGTGTCGCCGGGCGGACGGGTGAGCGCCGCCTACCTCGACGAGGCGGCGACCGTGCAGGAACTCTCGCCGCTGCAGCTGCGCGTGCTCGCCGACACGAGCCTCGACCGGCCCCGAACCGTCCGGTTCCCGGGCATCAGCGGCGAGTTCCGCGTGCTCGCGACGGAACTGCCGAGCGGTTCGACGCTGCTGGTCGGCCTGTCGACGAGCGAGGTGGTGAAGACGACCAGCCGCCTCGGCGCCGTCATCACGATCATCCTCGTGGGAACCCTCACCGTGGCCGCCGTCTTGGGTCGTGAGGTGGTGCGTTTGGGGCTCGGGCCGCTGACGCGCATCCGCGAGACGGCCACGCAGATCTCCCGTCAACCGCTCGATAGGGGCGCCGTCGATTTGCGCGACCGGATCGCCCAGATCGACACCGACCCCGACACCGAGGTCGGCCAACTCGGCGTCGCATTCGCGCGGATGCTCGTGCACGTCCAGAGCTCGCTGGACGCCCGCGAGGCGAGCGAGCAGAAGGTGCGCCGCTTCGTTGCCGACGCGAGCCACGAGTTGCGCACGCCGCTCGCCGCGATCCGTGGCTACAGCGAGCTGACGCGCCGCGGGGGCCACGAGCTGCCCGATGACGTGCGCCACGCGCTCAGCCGCATCGAGAGCGAGTCAGTGCGCATGTCGGGGCTGGTCGACGACCTGCTGCTGCTCGCCCGCCTGGACGAGGGGCGCCAGCTCGCCCGAGAGCCCGTCGATCTCGGACGCGTCCTCGTCGACGCCGTGGCGGATGCGCGGGCCACGTCCCCCGATCACGCCTGGGTCGTGCGCGTGCCCGAGCAGCCGGTGACGGTGCTCGGAGATCAGCCGCGCCTGCACCAGGCGGTCGCAAATCTGCTCGCCAACGCGCGCGTGCACACGCCTCCCGGCACCGAGGTGACGGCCGCGCTCGGCATGCTCGAGGGCCGCGCGATCGTCACGGTGACGGACACGGGCCCTGGCATCCCGGAGGAGGTGCAGCCCGTCTTGTTCGAACGGTTCGCGCGCGCCGACACGTCGCGCTCGCGGGCCACGGGATCCACGGGGCTGGGTCTTGCGATCACGGCCGCGATCGTGCGCGCACACGACGGTGTCGTCGACGCGGTGTCGGAGCCCGGCCAGACGGTGTTCCGCGTTCGGCTTCCGCTCGCCGACGACGCCTAGGCTCGATTCCATGCAGATCATCGTCACCGGATCCAGCGGCAAGCTCGGCGTCGGCGTCGTCGGCGCCCTTCGCGAGGCGGGCCACCGCGTCGTCGAGTTCGATGCCCGGGTCGAGCGGGGCCCAGACAGCGTGCAGATCGACCTCACCGACTACGGCCAGGTCGCCGACGCGATCGCGGGGGTCGAGGAGCGGCACGCCGGTGTCGACGCCGTGGTGCACCTCGCCGCGGTGCCCGCGCCCGGCATCGTGCCGGACACGGCGCTGATCACCCAGAACCTGACGATGACGATCAACGTGTTCCAGGCCGCCCGCCGGGCGGGCGTGAGGCGTATCGTGCACGCCTCGAGCGAGACCCTGCTCGGCATCCCCATGGCCATCGACCCGCCCTATACCCCGCTCGACGAGGTTGCCGACACCCGGCCCGAGTTCATGTACGCGGTCGGCAAGCACTTGGAAGAAGAACTCGCCCGCAAGCTGGTGCGATGGGACCCGGAGCTGCGCATCACGGGCCTGCGCTTCAGCAACGTGATGGCCGAGGAGGATTACGCCGAGTTCCCGTCCTGGCAAAACGACACGTCGATCCGGCGCTGGAATCTCTTCGGCTACATCGACCGGCGGGACGGCGGCCAGGCCGTGCTGCGCGCGCTCGAGAATGCGGCTCCCGGCTACGACACCTTCATCATCGCCGCAGCCGACACCGTCATGGAGCGGCCGTCGGCCGAACTGCTCGCCGCCGAGTTCCCCGACGTGCCCGTGACGCGCGAGGTCACGGGCCGCGAGACGCTGCTGGACATCACCCGCGCCCGCGAGGTGCTCGGCTACGACCCGCAGCACTCCTGGACGGACCACGTCTGAGCGACCACGCATCCCGAATCGGGCGCGATTTGGTGCGCGGGGCGAGCATCCCGTAGTCTGAACCCGCCCAAGACCGCTGGTTATCGGCGTGCTCGCTCGCGAGTGCACTGATCGAAGGTTCGCAGACGCTCCCCGGAGCGCGTGTGACGGCCCGCGCAGGTGATTCGAGAACTTCGCACGCGAGTGAAAGCCGCGCGTGCATCCATGAGGCTCCGAGCGCTTGCGCCGGAGCCTTCGCCATTTCTGCGGTGCGGTCGGCGGGCACAAACCCACGACACAAGGAGCACCATGGCGAACAAGGAAGCAACGGTCGCCGAGCTGAAGGAGATCATCTCCGGCTCGTCCGCCGTCCTGCTCACCGAGTACCGCGGCCTCACGGTGGCGCAGCTGAAGACGCTGCGCCACACCCTCCGTGAGAACGCGTCCTACGCCGTGGTGAAGAACACGCTGACCAAGATCGCGGCCAACGAGGCTGGCATCGACTCGCTCGATGACATGCTCGCCGGACCCACCGCGATCGCGTTCGTTCACGGGGACCCCGTGACGGTCGCCAAGGCTCTGCGCGACTTCGCCAAGGCCAACCCGGCCCTGGTGGTGAAGGGCGGTTACTTCGACGGTAACCCGCTCACCGCCGCCGAGGTCACCAAGCTGGCCGAGCTCGAGACCCGAGAGGTGCTGCTGGCGAAGTTCGCCGGTGCCGCCAAGGCCTCGCTGTTCGGTGCTGCATACATGTTCAACGCGCCGCTCGCGCAGGCCGCTCGCGCGGTCGACGCCCTGCGGCAGAAGCAGGAATCGGCCGGCTAAGAACGCCGCTCGACCCACGATCCACACACACCCCGCATAACAAGGAGAAATCATGGCCAAGCTCACCACTGACGAGCTCATCGAGGCGTTCAAGGAGCTGTCGCTCATCGAGCTCAGCGAGTTCGTGAAGAAGTTCGAAGAGGTCTTCGAGGTCACCGCTGCTGCCCCCGTCGCCGTTGCCGCTGCTCCGGCCGCCGGTGGTGCCGGTGGCGCCGCCGAGGAGGTCGAGGAGAAGGACTCGTTCGACGTCGTTCTCGAGGCCGCTGGCGACAAGAAGATCCAGGTCATCAAGGAGGTCCGCGCGCTCACGAGCCTCGGCCTCGGCGAGGCCAAGGCCGTTGTCGACGGTGCGCCCAGCACCGTCCTCGAGGGCGCCAACAAGGAGACCGCCGAGAAGGCCAAGGCTCAGCTCGAAGAGGCTGGCGCCACCGTCACGCTCAAGTAGTCGCCTCCCCCGCATCGGGGGATTCGCCACGACGCCCCGCATCGACTTCGGTCGGCGCGGGGCGTCGTGCTGTGTACGGCGGGATGCTCGTGGCCGGGCGCCCGGGACGGCTCGCGCGGCTGCGCGCTCCGCCTCGCAGCTGCGGCTGCGTGCTACGCGTCGCGGCGCGCCGCCGTCGACTGGCGCACGATCAGCCGCGTCGGCAGCACGACGTGCTCGTCGGGGGTCGGGGCGTCGAGGTTTTCGATCTGGTGGATGAGGAACTCGACGGCGCGGTCGCCTTGTGAACCGGGTTGCTGGGCGAGCGTCGTCAGCCCGAACATCTCGGCCATGGGGTGGTTGTCGATGCCGATGATCGAGAGGTCCTGCGGAACGGAGATGCCGAGTTGGCGCGCCGCGATCATGATGCCGATGGCGATCTCGTCGCAGCCGGCGAAGATCGCTGTGGGGCGCTGGCGGGGGTCGCCGAGCAGCGACAGCCCCACCTGGTAGCCGCCCGGCACCGAGAACTCGGCCTCGCGGAAGTCGTCGTCGAGGGTCAGCCCGGCGTCGGCGACGGCGCGCTTGAAGCCGTCGTACCGGCTGCTGTGCACCCGGAAGTCCATCTGCTCGCTCTGATCGCCACCCACGTGCATGATGCGGGTGTGGCCGAGGCTGATGAGGTGTTCGGTCGCGAGCCGCGCGGTCTCGACGTCGTCGATCGAGAGCGACGGGATGCCGGCGATGCGGCCGCCGATCCCGGCGAGCGGCTTGCCGAGCGCCTGCAGCATCTGCACCTCGTGCGTGCTCAGGGCGATGGTCACGGCGATGACGGCGTCGACGCGCTTGCGCACGAGGAAGTAGTCGAACACGCGCCGGCGCAGCTCGGTGTCCATGCTGAGGCGGTACAGGGTCAGGTCGTAGCCCGAGCGAATGAGCGCCTTCTCGATGCCCTCGAGCACCTCGGCGAAGTACCAGCGGTTGATGTACGGGATGACCACACCGACGTTGCGCGTACGCCCCGTGACGAGGCTCGCCGCGGTGGACGAGACGACGTAACCGAGCTCGGCCGCGGCCGTTTCGACCCGCCGACGGGTCTCGGTCGAGACGTAGCCGCGCCCGCTGAGCGCGCGAGACGCCGTCGACTTCGACACCCCCGCGATGCGGGCCACGTCGGCCAGGATGCTCATGCCTCGTCGGTCCTCCATTGGACGCTGAATGCGCGCGGCCGAGATCGCCGCGCGACGTATGCAACCGGAGTGTAGCCAAAATTTCGGACCTCTGGAACCGGTGCCAGAAATTCCGGCGCGTGTCGGGGGCTCAGCCCCGTGCATCCATCTGGATGCGCGATGAGCGTTCCACAACGGATCGATAACGGCGCGCGAATAGGCGGTTGCGCGGCCGTGGTTGCTGACGTAACGTTCCACCTGGAACCGGTTCCCTACGACGACGTGAAACGGCGAAGAGGGGGCCTGGGCCCGTCACCTGCACCAACCCACGTGCGGCGCACTCGACGCCGACGTCCGACCCTCAATGAGGAGGAAACACATGAGTTCCACCCTCCGACGCCGGCTCCTTCTGCCGGCAGCGGCGATCGGCGCCTTCAGCCTGGTTCTTGCCGGCTGTGCCGCCGACTCCGAGACCCCGGCGCCCGGCGGCAACGGCGGCACCGGCGGCGGCGACGCCAACTGTGCCGAGTACGAGCAGTACGGCGAGTTCTCGGGCCAGACGGTCGAGATCTACGCGACCATCATCGACGTCGAGGCCGACAACCTCGTGACGAGCTGGTCCGACTTCGAAGACTGCACCGGCATCACGATCAACTACGTCGGAACGCAGGAGGCCGAGACGCAGATCAACGTGCGTGCGGCCGCCGGCGACGCGCCCGACCTGATGATCATCCCGCAGCCGGGCCTTCTGCAGCGCCTGATCGAAGACGGCTACGTCGTGCCGGCCCCCGAGGCCGTCGAGGCAAACGTCGACGAGTTCTGGAGCGAGTCGTGGAAGGGCTACGGCACCATCGACGGCACCTTCTACGCTGCCCCCCTCATGGCGAGCGTCAAGGGCTACGTCTGGTACTCGCCGAGCGACTTCGCTGAGAACGGCTACGAAGTTCCCGCCACCTGGGACGAGATGGTCGCCCTCACCGAGCAGATGACCGAGCGCAACGAGGGCGCATACCGCCCCTGGTGTGTCGGCTTCGGCTCGGGTGACGCGACCGGCTGGGTCGGCACCGACTGGGTCGAGGACGCCGTGCTGCGTCTCGCCGGCCCCGAGACCTACGACGCGTGGGTCGCCGGTGACACCCTGTTCGCCGACCCCGAGATCGTCGACTCGATCAACCTCGTGGGCGACATCATGCTCAACCCTGAATTCGTCAACGGCGGTTTCGGTGGCGTGAGCTCGATCGTCTCGACCACCTTCCAGGACGCTGGTCTCCAGATCCTCGACGGAAACTGCTCGCTGCACCGCCAGGCATCGTTCTACGAGGCCCAGTGGGGTGACGACGTGACCGTCGCGCCGGATGGTGACGTCTGGGCCTTCCTGACCCCGCCGATCAACGCCGAGGACGGCTTCGCCGTCACCGGTGGTGGCGAGTTCGTGGCCGCCTTCAACAGCGACGACGCAACGGCGGCCGTGCAGGCCTACCTGTCGAGCGACACCTGGGCGAACAACCGCATCGCGCTCGGCGGTGTGATCTCGGCGAACCAGGGTCTTGACCCGCAGCTCGCCAGCTCGCCGCTCGCGGTGCAGTCGATCGAGATCCTGCAGGACCCGAACACGGTGTTCCGCTTCGACGCCTCCGACCTCATGCCCGCCGCCGTCGGCACCAGCTCGTTCTGGACCGGCATGACGGACTGGGTGCTCGGAGAGCTCACCACCGACCAGCTTGTCACCTTCATCGACGGGACTTTCCCCCGCTGATCTGACCCGCTGATCACCACCTGAACTCGGCCCACCGGGAAACACTTCTCGGTGGGCCGAGTCGTCAGGTAGCGTGGCCTCAAACCAATGGAGGTTTACCCGGCATGACTGCTTTCTGGGCTGACTTATTCGAGAAATTCGGCGTCATGGTTGTGGGCCTTGTGGCCTTCGCCGCAGTCGTCGGAATCGTCCTCTTCCTCGCCGACCGGGCCCCGAAGAAGGGCCGAGACTTCTGGCAGCTTCTCGCCTTCGTGTCTCCGGCGATGATCCTGCTCGCGATCGGTCTCATCTACCCCGCGATCCGCACGATCTATCTCTCGTTCACGAACCGCTCCGGTCGTGAGTGGGTGGGCCTCACGAACTACGAGTGGATGTTCACGCAGCCCGAGATCATCACGGTGCTCGTCAACACCCTCATCTGGGTGGCCCTCGTTCCCACCCTGTCGACCATTTTCGGCCTCGCCTACGCGATCTTCATCGACAAGTCGCACGGCGAAAAGATCCTGAAGTCGCTCGTGTTCATGCCGATGGCGATCTCGTTCGTCGGTGCCGGCATCATCTGGCGCTTCGTGTACGAGTACCGCGAGCAGGGCTTCGGTGAACAGATCGGCATCCTGAACCAGCTCATCGTCTGGTTCGGCGGCGAACCGCAGCAGTTCTTGCAGAACTCGCCGTGGAACACGTTCTTCCTGATCGTCGTGATGGTCTGGATCCAGACCGGTTTCGCGATGGTGCTCCTCTCGGCCGCGATCAAGGGCGTTCCGGTCGAGATCACAGAAGCCGCCCGTCTCGACGGCGCCAACGCGTGGCAGCAGTTCCTCAACGTGACGCTCCCGGGTATCCGCGGCACCCTCGTGGTCGTCATCACGACGATTTCGATCGCAACCCTGAAGGTGTTCGACATCGTCCGGGCGATGACCGGTGGCCAGTTCGGCACCTCGGTCGTCGCCAACGAGATGTACACGCAGGCGTTCAACCGCGGTGAGATCGGTCAGGGTTCGGCGCTCGCGTTGATCCTGTTCGTGATGGTCCTCCCGATCGTCATCTACAACGTTCGCGTCATGCGCAAGCAGAAGGAGATCCGATGACCGAGGCACTGGAGAAGGCTGAGGCGAAGCTCGACCGTCCGCTCGGTCAGCGCAACGAGTACACCGCCGAGGGTGCGGTCGCTCGCCAGTTCCGCAAGTCGAAAGAAAAGCTGACGAGCCCCTGGGCGACGGCGGCGGCGATCGTCATCGCGGTGATCTGGACGATCCCGACGTTCGGCCTCCTGGTCTCGTCGATTCGTACCCCGACCGAGATCCGCACGACCGGCTGGTGGACGTGGTTCGTGAACCCGTCGTTCACGTTCGACAACTACGCCGACGTGCTGTTCGCATCCGGTGCATCCAGCGCCAACCTCGGGCAGTACTTCGTCAACTCGCTCGTGATCGCCATCCCGGCCGCGATCTTCCCGATCGCCATCGCGACGATGGCCGCGTACGCGTTCGCGTGGATCAAGTTCAAGGGCGCCGGCGCGATGTTCGTGCTCGTCTTCGCGTTGCAGATCGTTCCCCTGCAGATGGCGCTCGTTCCGCTGCTGCAGATCTTCTCGCAGGTGCTCGGCATCTCGGGTACCTTCCCGGCGGTGTGGATCGCGCACACGATCTTCGGTCTGCCCTTGTGCATCTTCCTGCTGCACAACTTCATTTCCGAGATCCCCGGCGAGGTGATCGAGGCGGCACGCGTGGACGGTGCGAACCACACGCAGATCTTCTTCCGCATCATCATCCCGCTGTCGCTGCCGGCGCTCGCGTCGATCGGCATCTTCCAGTTCCTCTGGGTCTGGAACGACCTGCTCGTGGCGCTCGTGTTCTCGGGCGGCACGGTCGACGTCGCGCCACTGACGCAACGCCTGGCCGAGCTGGTCGGTAACTTCGGCCGCAACCAGGAGCGTCTGCCCGCCGCGGCATTCATCTCGCTGGTGGTGCCGTTGATCGTGTTCTTCAGCCTGCAGCGCTACTTCGTGCGCGGCCTGCTGGCGGGCTCGACGAAGGGCTAGTCCGAACCTCAGCAGAAACCCCGGCGGCCCCACTTAGGCTCAGCGCATGAGCATGGGTGGTGGCCGCCGGGGTTTCCGTGTGTCGAGCGGCGACGTCGACGCGCAGCGGGCCGAGAACGCGGCCGCCCCGCGCATCCCGAACCTGCTCGGGCGGATCGCCGAGCTGTTTCGCCCGCACCGGGTGACGCTCGCCGTCACGATCGCGCTCGTGCTCGTCAGCGCGGGACTCAGCGTGCTGCCGCCGCTTCTCACCCAGCGCGCCTTCGACGAGGGGCTGTTCCCTCCGGAGGGCGCGCCGAACATCCCTCTGCTCGTGCAGCTGGTCGGCCTCATGGTGCTGTTGTGGATGCTCAGCGCCGGTCTCGGAATCGGCCAGACGTATCTGACGGCAACCGTCGGCAACAGCGTCATGGCCGAACTGCGCGTGAAGCTGTTCGCACACCTGCAGCAGATGGAGCTCGCGTTCTTCACCCGCACGAAGACGGGCGTCATCCAGTCGCGGCTGCAGAACGACGTGGGCGGTGTCGCGAGCGTGTTGTCGAACACGGTCTCGAGCGTCATCGGCAATACCGTGACCGTGATTGCGGCGTTCGTCGCCATGCTGCTGCTGTCGTGGCAGCTCACCCTCGTCGCGGTCGTGCTGCTGCCCGCGCTCGTCGCCGCCCAGCGCCGCGTCGGCATCGTGCGCGCCAAGATCGCGGGGAGGACGCAGGAGTCGCTGAGCGACATGACCGCGATCACGCAGGAGGCCCTGAGCGTCTCGGGCATCCTGCTCGCCAAGAGCTTCGACCGGCAGGAGGCCGAGGTCGACCGCTACCGCGACGAGAACGCCGTGCAGCGTCGTCTGCAGGTGCAGCTGCAGATGTCGGGGCAGTGGTTCTTCGCACTCGTCAACGTCTTTCTGAGCGTGATCCCCGCGGTCGTGTACCTCGCGGCGGCGTTCCTCATCGAGGCGGATGTCGCCGTCACCGCGGGCACACTCGTCGCCTTCACGACGGTGCAGGCCCGCCTCACGTTCCCGCTGCTCGGCCTCATGCGGGTCGCGCTCGACCTGCAGACCTCGGCCGCGCTGTTCGCCCGCATTTTCGAGTACCTCGACCTGGTTCCGTCGATCACGGAGAAGGACGGCGCGGTGGATGCTCCCCGCGATTCCGTCGGGAGCATCCGATTCGAGTCGGTCACCTTCCGCTACCCCGACGCCGAGGCCGGCGACGGGCCGCCCACGCTCGACACTGTGTCGTTCGCCGTCGAGCCCGGGCAGTTTGTGGCGTTCGTCGGCCCGTCGGGGGCCGGCAAGACCACCATCTCGTACCTGATCCCGCGGCTGTACGAGGCGAGCGAGGGGAGGGTGCTGTTCGCCGGTGTCGACGTGCGGGAGCTGCGCCGCGCATCCCTCATTGCGGAGGTCGGCATCGTGAGCCAGGAGACCTACCTGTTCCACGCCTCCATCGCCGAGAACCTGCGCTACGCGAAGCCGGACGCGAGCGATGCGGAACTGGAGGCGGCCTGCCGCGCGGCGAACATCCACGACACGATTCACTCGTTCCCCGAGGGGTACGACACCGTCGTCGGCGAGCGCGGCTACCGGCTGTCGGGCGGCGAGAAGCAGCGCATCGCCATCGCGCGCGTGCTGCTCAAGGACCCGCCGGTGCTCGTGCTCGACGAGGCGACGAGCGCGCTCGACTCGACGTCGGAGCGCATCGTGCAGCGCGCGCTGGATGCCGCCGCGCGCGGCCGCACGACCGTCGCGATCGCGCACCGGCTGTCGACCGTGGTGGGGGCCGACGTGATCCACGTGCTCGAGGCGGGGCGCATCGTCGAGAGTGGCACGCACGCCGAACTGTTGGCGCTCGGCGGGCTCTACGCCACCCTCGTCGAGCAGCAGCGCACCGACCAGGCGCCGCTCACCGAGGTTTAGCGGCGCGCCTCGAGTAGCTCGGTCATGTAGTCGAGCTCGCTCTGCTGCACGCGCACCATTCCGCCCGCCAGGTCGAGAACGACGGGATGCTCGCTGCGCTCGATCACGGCGGCGGCCATCTCGACGCCCCCCTGGTGGTGGGCGATCATCAGCTCGAGGAAGAGGCGCTCGGCTTCGACGCCGTCGGCGTCGCGCAGCTGCTGCATCTGTTCGGGGGTCGCGAGACCCGGCATCGGCTCGCCGGGCACGTGCGAGTGCTCGGCCGTGCCGTCGTGCGACTCGTGGCTTCCGCCGTCGAGGGCGGGGCGGGTCATCCACGTCATGCTCGGCTCGGGCGGCGCGGCCGGCAGGCCCCACAGCTGCAGCCACGCGGCCATCTGGCCGATCTGCTGCATCTGCGCGGTCGCCATGTCGAGGGCGAGCAGTCGAATCTCGTCGCTGTCGGAACGGTCGCGCACGAGCAGCGCCATCTCGACGGCCTGCGTGTGGTGCGTCTGCATGTCGCGCGAGAAGCCCGCCTCGGCGCTCGTGTTCGACGGGATCGGCCCGCCCGCGGTCGGCGCCGTCACGCGGCCGAGCAGCACGCCCGCCACCAGCGCGACCAGCACGAGCACCGCCGCGCCCAGCAGCAGCCGCAGCCGTGACGACTGACCGCCGTTCGCAGTCGTCACGCCTGACACGCCCGCCTCACTCATGGCTAGCTGACCCGCCCGGGGCCGTCGAGGGCGTTCGAGCACAGCGCGCGAGGCTCGGGAGCCGATGGAGACAGCCAGTACTTGTCGACGAACTGTTGGAGACGCTCATCGTCCGGTTCCTCGACTTGGACTCGCGCACCCCATGCGGTCGCGATTATGGGCGACTCAAGGCCTGAGATCGGCGACACGATCGAATGTGTCGCCGGCGCGAGTGCGCGCAAAGCGTCAACGGTTGCGTCGTCGACCTGGTCGGGGTCGTAGGCGAGCCAGACGGCGCCGTGCTCGAGCGAGTGCACGGCGTACTCGACGGGCTGCTCCTCCTCGTAGACGCCGCAGTTCAGCCACGACGGGTTGTGCGGTCCGCCGGCGGGCGGCATGACGTCGTACTGCACCGGGTCGGTGGTGTGCGTCGGGTCGAGGCCGGGGAACAGCTCTTCACCCTCGATCTCGATCGCCGCGCGCTCGGCCGCGGTCAACGGAACCTGCGGCTCGGGCCGCGTGGCGTTCGACACGACGACGGTGATGACGATGCCGAGGACGGCCACAACGGCGGTGGCCGAGAGCACGATGGCGATCAGCCGCCCGCGCTTCTCCTTCTTCTGCTTCGCCTTCAGGGCGGCCACCTTCTCGGCACGGCGCTTCTCGCGCTGCTGCTTGACGGTGAGGTTCTCGTCGTTCGTCACGGACGTCTCCAACGGGTACAGGATGCTCGGGGCGGGGTGCTGCGCGCACCACGCGATGGCACGCACTCTCTTATTCTCCCACCAGACGTTGGCAGACGCTGGGACGGGCCGCGTGCATCCGGGCCGCCGGTAGGCTCGTGTGCATGAAATACGCCGCCGCGATCACCGACCTGATCGGCGACACGCCCCTCGTCCGCCTCAACAGGGTCACCGAGGGAATCAGCGCCACCGTGCTCGCGAAGGTCGAGTATATGAACCCCGGAGGGTCGTCGAAAGACCGCATCGCGACCCGCATCATCGACGCGGCCGAGCGCGACGGGCTGTTGAAGCCCGGCGGCACGATCGTCGAGCCGACGAGCGGCAACACCGGTGTGGGCCTCGCGCTCGTCGCCCAGCAGCGCGGCTACAAGTGCGTGTTCGTGCTGCCCGACAAGGTGGGCGAAGACAAGCGCAACGTCTTGACCGCCTACGGCGCCGAGATCGTCGTCACCCCGACGGCCGTCGCGCCCGACGACCCCGAGTCGTACTACTCGGTGAGTGACCGGCTCGCGCGCGAGATCCCGGGCGCCTTCAAGCCGAATCAGTACGCGAACCCGAACGGCCCGCGCAGCCACTACGAGACCACCGGTCCCGAGATCTGGCGCGACACCGACGGCCGGGTGACGCACTTCGTCACCGGCGTCGGCACGGGCGGCACCATCACCGGCACCGGGCGCTACCTGCGCGAAATCAGCGCCGACCGCGAGGGCGGCCGCGTGCAGATCGTCGGCGTCGACCCCGTCGGCAGTGTCTACTCGGGCGGCACCGGCCGGCCCTACCTGGTCGAGGGCGTCGGCGAAGACTTCTGGCCGGGCGCCTACGACCCGACCGTCACCGACCGCATCGTGGCCGTCAGCGACCAGGACTCCTTCGACATGACCGTGCGCCTCGCCCGTGAAGAGGGGCTGCTCGTCGGCGGTTCGTGCGGCATGGCGGCCGTCGGCGCCCTCGAGGTCGCCCGCGAGCTCGGCCCCGACGACGTGGTCGTCGTGCTGCTTCCCGACGGCGGGCGCGGCTACCTCGGCAAGATCTTCAACGACCGGTGGATGCGCGCGCACGGCTTCGCGGCGCCCGCAGGCTCGCCGACGGTGCGCGATCTGCTCGGCGAGCCGCTGCGCGCGCTCGCCCACGTGCGGCGCGAGCACACCGTCGCCGACGCGGTCGCCGCGCTCGAGGCGCACGGCGGCGCGGTGACGCTGCCCGTGCTCACGGGCGAGCTGCCGCCCGTGCTCGGCGAGGTTGCGGGCTCGGTGTCGACGGCCGGGCTGTTGCGTGCGCTCGCCTCGGGCGACGTGACGCCGTCCGACCCGGTCACCGCGGCCATGGGTCCGGTGATGCCCGTCATCGGAGCCGGCGAGAGCCTCGAGAAGGCGCGCGAACGCTTCGGCGAGCGCGGCGCAGGTGGTCTTCCGCCCGAAACCCTGCTCGTGCTCGACGGGGGCAACCCGATCGGGCTCGTCACCCGCGCCGACCTACTGCACGCGCTCGCCTAGAGAGGCGTCACGGGCGCGCGCGACGTGCACCGAGCATCCGAATTTCCTTGCCTGATCGACCCGCGAAAGATGTGACCATGGGCTCCACGAACGACCGACACGGATTCTCGACCCGCGCGATTCACGCGGGGCAAACCCCCGACGAGACGACGGGCGCGGTCATCCCTCCCGTGCACTTCTCGACGACGTATGCCCAAGACGGCATCGGGGGCTTGCGCAACGGTTACGAGTACGGGAGAGGCACCAACCCGACCCGCGACAGCCTGCAGCAGCAGCTCGCCGCGCTCGAGGGCGGCGCGCACGCCTTCAGCTTCGCGTCGGGGCTCGCCGCCGAAGACGCCCTGCTGCGCGCGGTGCTTCAGCCCGGCGACCACGTGCTGATGGGCGACGACGTCTACGGCGGCACCCACCGGCTCGTGCGCCGCATCTTCGGGCAGTGGGGCATCGGTCTCACCACGATGGACTTCAGCGACCTCGACGGCGTGCGCACCATGATCGGCCAGCTCGCACCGAAGGTGCTCTGGCTCGAGACCCCGTCGAACCCGCTCATGAAGGTCACCGACGTGACGGCGCTCGCCGAGATCGCGCACGACGCGGGCATCCTCGTCGTGGTCGACAACACGTTCGCCACCCCCTACCTGCAGACCCCGCTCGCGCTCGGCGCCGACGTGGTCGTGCACTCGACGACCAAGTACCTGGGCGGCCACTCCGACGTCGTGGGCGGCGCTCTGGTGCTGAACGACGACGAGCTCGCGTCGCAGGTTGGCTTTCAGCAGTTCGCGGCCGGCGCCGTCTCCGGCCCCATGGATGCGTGGCTCACGACCCGAGGAATCAAGACTCTCGCCGTGCGCATGGACCGCCACTGCCACAACGCCCAGGCCGTCGCCGAGGCGATGGTGGGGCGCGACGGGGTCGCGCGGGTGCTCTACCCGGGGCTCGATTCGCACCCGGGGCACGCGTTGGCGGCCCGACAGATGCGCGGTTTCGGCGGCATGGTGTCGCTCGACCTCACGGGCGGAGAGGGCGCTGCGCGTCGTTTCTGCGAGAGCCTCGAGGTGTTCACGCTCGCTGAATCGCTCGGCGGCGTCGAATCGCTCGTCAACTACCCGAGCGAGATGACGCACGCCTCGGTGCGGGGCACGGCGCTCGAAGTGCCCGCGTCGATCGTGCGGCTGTCGGTCGGCATCGAGGACGCGGCCGACCTCGTCGCCGACGTCGAGCAGGCGCTCGCGCGCCTGTAGGTCGGCGAAACACGGCCGTGCCCGCGCATCCGACCCCCGAGAAACGTTCGGGGTGCATAATGGCGCCAGCGAAATGTGAACGTACACATCGCGCGCACCCGAACGGACGACGATGACCACCGACACCACCACGGCGGAACCGGAGCGCACGCGCGCGCCCAACATCCGCGACGTGGCGCGCGTGGCCGGGGTGTCGTACCAGACCGTCTCGCGGGTACTCAACGACAGCCCCAACATCCGTCCAGAGACCCTGGCGCGGGTGCGCGCGGCCATCGACGAGCTGGGGTATCGCCCCAACCAGGCCGCACGCGCGCTCGTCACCAGTCGCTCGCGCACCATCGGGGTGCTCGCATCGCAGACGGTGCATTACGGGCCGGCCACGAGCATCCAGGCGATTGAGTCGGCGGCACGCGAAGCGGGCTATCGCCTGTCGATCACGAACATCAGCTCGAGCGAGTACGCGTCGATCAAGTCGGGGCTTGACTACCTGATGTCGCAGTCGGTCGAGGCGCTCATCGTGATCGCCCCGCAGGTGCGCGTGTTCGAGGCAATCACCGACCTGCAGGTGGGCGTACCGTACGTCACCCTCGAGTCGACCGGGTCAGACGCCAAGCACTCGCTCTGGGTCGACCAGGTCACCGGCGCGCGCATGGCGACGAGGCACCTCATCGACCTCGGGCACGAAGAAATCATGCACATCTCGGGCCCGCAGGACTGGATCGAGGCCGAGGCGCGCATGCAGGGATTCCTGCGCGAGCTAGACGACGCCGACCTGCGCACGCGAGCGCCGATCCTTGGCGACTGGACGGCGCACTTCGGGTACTACGCCGGACTCGAACTGCTGCGGTATCGCGACTTCACGGCCGTGTTCTGCGGCAACGACCAGATGGCGCTCGGCTTTATCCACGCGTGCCGTGAGTCGGGGCTCGACGTCCCGGGCGACATCTCGGTGGTCGGGTTCGACGACATTCCGGAGGCAGCGCACTTCGCACCGCCGCTGACGACGGTGCGGCAGAACTTCGCCGAGATCGGGCGGCGGTCCATCGAGCTCCTGCTCGGGGAGCTGCGCGGCGACACCGACCTCAGCCACGAGCCGGTGCGGCCCGAGCTGATCGTGCGCCACTCGACGGCGGCGCGGCGCTCGTAACGCGAGGTACGCGCCCGTACGTGCCGCGTCCACCGCGCATCCGCCCTGTTATCGAAGTGTGACCGTTTCGCACGGGCGTCCCACTTGACAGATGTGACCGTTTCGTCTGTAGAGTGCACTCACGCAATGTGAACGGTCACATCGGACGGTCACAGCGCCACCCACCCCCGTACCACCCCGACAACGGAGTCACATGAGCCCCGCCCCCCTGAGCCCTGAGGTGCAGGTCGCCATCGCCCGCGTGCGCGAAGACGTCGCTGCCCTGCACAGCGAGCTGGTGCGGTACGGCCTCGTGGTGTGGACGGGCGGCAACGTCTCGGGTCGGGTTCCCGGCGCCGACCTCTTCGTCATCAAGCCTTCGGGCGTCGACTACGACGACCTCGACCCGGCGAACATGATCCTCTGCACGCTCGACGGCGAAGTCGTGCCGAACACCCCGGGCAGCGACCTCAGCCCCTCGAGCGACACCGCGGCGCACGCCTACGTGTACCGGAACATGCCCGGGGTTGGCGGCGTCGTGCACACCCACTCGACCTACGCGACGGCGTGGGCCGCCCGCGGTGAGGCGATCCCCTGTGTCATCACGGCGATGGCCGACGAGTTCGGCGGGGAGATCCCCGTCGGCCCGTTCGCGATCATCGGCGACGACTCGATCGGCCGCGGCATCGTCGAGACGCTGACCGGCCACCGTTCGCGCGCGGTGCTCATGCAGAACCACGGCCCGTTCACGATCGGCAAGGATGCACGCGACGCGGTCAAGGCCGCCGTGATGCTCGAAGACGTCGCCCGCACCATCCACATCGCCCGCCAGCTCGGCGAGCCGCTGCCCATCGCGCCCGACGCGATCGACTCTCTCTTCGACCGCTACCAGAACGTGTACGGCCAGCCCGCCGGAGCCACCCGATGAGCGCGGACGTGATCGCCGCCGGCCGCGCCGCGCTCGGCATCGAGCTCGGCTCGACCCGCATCAAGGCCTGCCTGGTCGACGCCGACAACCCCGCCCACGTGCTCGCCACCGGCGGCCACGAGTGGGAGAACCAGCTCGTCGACGGCCTCTGGACCTACTCGCTCGAGGCCGTGCACGAGGGCCTTGAGGCCGCCTATTCCGCCCTCCTCGACGAGGCCCGAGCGCGGTTCGGCACCGCGCCGACGACGCTCGCGGGCGTCGGCGTCTCGGCGATGATGCACGGCTACCTCGCGTTTGACGCCGACGGCGCGCTGCTGACGAACTTCCGCACGTGGCGCAACACGAACACGGGCTCCGCCGCCGCCGAGCTGTCGGCGCTGTTCGGCACGAACATCCCGCTGCGCTGGTCGATCGCGCACCTGCACCAGGCGATCACCGACGCCGAGGCCCACGTTTCACACATCGCGCACGTCACGACGCTCGCCGGCTACGTGCACGAGCAGCTCACCGGCGAACGGATGCTCGGAGTCGGCGACGCGTCCGGCATGTTCCCGGTCTCCCGCGACTCCGCCGGCCGGCCCCAGTACGACCCGGAGCTCGTGGCCCGCTACGACGCCCTGCTGGCCGAGCGCTACCCGGCCGCGCGCGCCGCCCTGCCGGGCCTTGGGGAGCTGCTGCCGCGCATCCGGGTGGCGGGCGAGACCGCCGGTCACCTCACCGAGGCGGGCGCTCGCCTGCTCGACCCTTCGGGAACCCTCGCCGCGGGCGCACCCGCCGCGCCGCCGGAGGGCGACGCCGGCACGGGCATGGTCGCGACGAACGCCGTCGCCCCGCGCACGGGCAACGTGAGCGTCGGCACGAGCATCTTCGCGATGGTGGTGCTCGACCGCCCGCTCGCCTCGCAGCACGCCGAGCTCGACCTCGTCACCACCCCGGCCGGCGACCCGGTCGCGATGGTGCACTGCAACAACGGCACGAGCGAGCTGAACGCCTGGGTGGGAACGTACCGCCGCTTCGCCGAGCTCGCCGGCACCCCCATCGACTCCGACGCCGCCTACGCGCTGCTGTTCGCCGAGGCCCTGGAGGGCGCGGCCGACGCCGACGGCGTGCTCGCCTACAACCAGCTGTCCGGTGAGCCCGTTGCCCACCTCGACGCCGGGCGCCCCGCCGTCGTGCGCACCCCTGACAGCCGGCTGACGCTCGCCAACGTCATGCGCGCGCAGGTCTACGGCGTCTTCGCGACGCTCGCGATCGGGATGCGCGCCCTCCATTCCGAGAACGTCGCCATCGACGCGCTCTATGCACACGGCGGCATGTTCCGCACGCCGGGCGTCGCCCAGCGCTTCCTCGCCGCCGCGCTGGATGCCCCCGTCGGCGTCGCCGCGAGCGCCGCCGAAGGTGGGGCGTGGGGCATTGCCGTGCTGGCCGCTTTCACCGCCCAGCGCAACGCTGACAGTACTGCTGGTGCCGCCGTCGACCTCGGCGCCTACCTCGACTCCGCCGTGTTCGCCGGCGCCGACGCCCACCTGACCGCCCCGCTCGCCGACGACGTCGCGGGCTTCACCGCCTACCTCGACCGCTACGAGCCGGGCCTCGCCATCGAGCGCACGGCAGCCGAGGTGATCTGACCCATGACAAGGAGTTCCGTGTCCCGCAGCATCGTCCCCGACCTCAGCACGTACGAAGTTTGGTTCCTCACCGGTAGCCAGAACCTCTACGGAGACGAGACGCTGCGGCAGGTCGCCGAGCAGTCGAAGGAGGTCGTGGCGGGCCTCGAGGCGGCCGCGAGCATCCCGGTTCGCGTGGTCTGGAAGCCGACGCTCGTCGACCCGGCGAGCATCGCGCGCGTCATGCGCGAGGCGAACGCCGCCGAGAACGTCATCGGCGTCATCACCTGGATGCACACCTTCAGCCCCGCGAAGATGTGGATCGCCGGTCTCGACCAGCTCACGAAGCCGCTGCTGCACCTGCACACGCAGGCCAACGTCGAGCTGCCGTGGGCCGACATCGACTTCGACTTCATGAACCTGAACCAGGCCGCCCATGGCGACCGCGAGTTCGGGTACATCGCCTCGCGCCTGTCGGTCGCCCGCACGACGGTCGTCGGCCACGTGTCGAACCCGGCCGTCACCGACCGCATCGGGGTGTGGGCCCGCGCCGCCGCCGGGCGCCACGCCACGCAGAACCTGAAGCTCGCGCGCTTCGGCGACAACATGCGCTTCGTCGCCGTCACCGAGGGCGACAAGACCGAGGCCGAGCTGCGCTTCGGCGTGCAGGTCAACACGTGGGGCGTCACCGAGCTCGCCGACGCCGTGCACGCCGTCGCCGACAGCGATGTTGATGCTCTGGTCGCCGAATACGCGGACCTCTACGACGTCGACGCGGCCCTCCTGCCGGGCGGCGACCGGGCCGACTCGCTGCGCTACGGCGCCGCGATCGAGCTGGGCCTGCGTTCGTTCCTGGAGGCCGGCGACTTCGGCGCCTTCACCACGAGCTTTGAAGACCTCGGAAGCTTGCGCCAGCTGCCCGGCCTCGCCGTACAGCGCCTCATGTCTGACGGCTACGGCTTCGGGGCGGAGGGCGACTGGAAGACCGCCGTGATGGTGCGCGCCGCGGCCGTCATGGGCGCGGGTCTTCCCGGCGGCGCGAGCCTCATGGAGGACTACACCTACCACCTGGTCCCCGGTGAGGAATTGATTCTCGGAGCGCACATGCTCGAGGTCAGCCCGTCGCTCACCAGCCAGCGGCCGCGCCTCGAGGTGCACCCGCTCGGCATCGGCGGCAAGGAAGACCCCGTGCGCCTCGTTTTCACCGCCGACGCCGGCCCCGCCGTCGTCTGCGCGCTCAGCGACATGCGTGACCGGTTCCGACTCGTCGCGAACGTCGTCGAGAACGTGGCCCTGCCCGCGCCGATGCCGAAGCTGCCCGTCGGCCACGCGGTGTGGAAGCCCGCGCCCGACTTCGCCACCTCGGCCGCCGCATGGCTCACCGCGGGCGCCGCCCACCACACCGTCATGTCGACCCAGATCGGCGTCGACGTGCTGCGCGACTTCGCCGCGATGAGCGGCGTTGAACTGCTCGTGATCGACCACGACACGACGCTGCCCGCCTTCGAGCAGCAGCTGCGGTCGAACGCGGCGTACTACCGACTGGCGCAGGGGTTGTAGATATGCCGCCCCGAGCATCCACATGCTTCCCGGGTTTCCCCGGGATCCGTCCGAGCCTCTCAGTGATGAGAGACGCGGTCGACTGCACCACCCCCATTCCCACTCGAAAGGACACACAGTGAAGAAGAGGACTCTTCTCTCGATCGTGGCCGCCGGCGCGATGACCCTCGGTCTCGGCGCCTGCGCCGCGGACGCTGGCGGCGACGGCGAGGGCGGCCTCATCGGCGTTGCCATGCCGACCCGCTCGTCGGAGCGCTGGATCGCCGACGGAAACGCCGTTCAGGCCGAGCTGGAGGCCGCGGGATACCGCGTCGACCTGCAGTACGCCGAAGACGACATCCCCACCCAGGTCAACCAGATTGAGAACATGATCACCCAGGGCGCCGAGGCCCTGATCATCGCCTCGATCGACGGCACGACCCTCACTCAGATTCTGCAGGACGCGGCCGACGCGGGGATCCCCGTCATCGCGTACGACCGTCTGATCCGCGACAGCGAGAACGTCGACTACTACGCCACGTTCGACAACTTCCTCGTCGGCCAGCAGCAGGCCTGGACCCTTCTGCACGGCCTGGGGCTCACCGACCTCGAGGGCAACCCCGTCGACGGCGCCCCCGAGGGTCCGTTCAACATCGAGCTGTTCGCCGGCTCGCTCGACGACAACAACGCGTTCTTCTTCTGGGATGGCGCGATGGATGTCCTTCAGCCGCTGATCGACGACGGCACGCTCGTCGTTCGCTCGGGCCAGACGAGCATCGAGCAGGCCGCCACGCTGCGCTGGGACGGCCAGGTCGCCCAGAGCCGCATGGAGAACCTCCTGACGGCGAACTACTCGGACGGCACCACGGTTGACGCCGTGCTCTCGCCGTACGACGGCCTGAGCCGCGGCATCATCTCGGCCCTGACCGACGCTGGCTACACCGTGGGCAGCGACTTCCCGATCATCTCGGGTCAGGACGCGGAGCTCGACTCGGTGCGCGCCATCCTCGCGGGTGAGCAGCACGCGACGATCTTCAAGGACACCCGTGAGCTGGCGAAGGTTGCCGCGGGCATGGCGCAGGCCCTGCTCGAGGGCGGCGAGCCCCAGATCAACGACACCGAGACGTACGACAACGGCGTGAAGATCGTGCCGTCGTTCCTGCTCGGCCCGGTGCCCGTGATCGCCGACAACGTGCAGTCGGCTCTGATCGACACCGGCTACTGGACGGCGGAGGACGTCGGCCTGTAACAGGTCGACACCTCTGACCGATTCGGTCGCCACATCGGCCGGTGGTGGGGTTATGCTCCCCACCACCGGCCACCCCCAGAACAACGACGTACGAAAGGGATCGGGTACTGACGTGACCCAGAACATCCTCGAGATGCGCGGCATCACGAAGACCTTCCCGGGTGTGAAGGCCCTGTCTGACGTGACCCTGCAGGTGCAGCGCGGCGAAGTCCACGCGATCTGCGGCGAGAACGGCGCGGGCAAGTCCACCCTCATGAAGGTGCTCTCGGGCGTGTACCCGCACGGCACCTACGACGGTGAGATCGTCTTCGAAAATGAGACGGTCGAGTTCTCCGACATCCGCGACAGCGAGTCGAAGGGCATCGTCATCATTCACCAGGAGCTGGCCCTCAGCCAGTACCTGTCGATCGCCGAGAACATCTTCCTCGGCAACGAGGTCAAGGGACCCTTCGGCCTCATCGACTGGAACAAGACCAACTTCGAGGCCGCGAAGCTTCTCGCCCGCGTGGGCTTGAGCGAAAAGCCGACCACGAAGGTCATGGACATCGGTGTCGGCAAGCAGCAACTGGTCGAAATCGCGAAGGCGCTGTCGAAGGAAGTGAAGCTGCTCATCCTCGACGAGCCGACCGCCGCGCTCAACGACGCTGACTCCGACCACCTGCTCGACCTGATCCTGCACCTGAAGCAACAGGGCATCACGTCGATCATCATCAGCCACAAGCTCAACGAGATTCGCAAGATCGCCGACAACGTCACCGTCATCCGCGACGGCAAGACGATCGAGACGATCACCCGCACCGAGGTCAGTGAAGACCGCATCATCAAGGGGATGGTCGGCCGCGACCTCGAGCACCGGTACCCCGACCACACGTCGCACATCGGTGAGGAGGTGCTGCGCGTCGAGAACTGGACGGCACACCACCCGCAGGACAACCAGCGCGTCATCGTCGACAACGTGTCGATCACCGCCAATGCGGGCGAGATCGTCGGCATCGCGGGCCTCATGGGCGCCGGGCGCACCGAGTTCGCGATGAGCCTTTTCGGGCGCGCGTACGGCTCGCGCATCTCCGGCACGGTCTACAAGCGCGGCAAAGAGATCAAGGTGCGCTCTGTCGCCGAGGCGATCCAGAACGGGCTCGCCTACGCGACAGAGGACCGCAAGACGTACGGGCTCAACCTCATCGAAGACGTGAAGCGCAACATCTCCGTCGCCTCCCTCGACAAGCTCGTGACGATGGGCCTCGTGAACGACAACGAGGAGTACCGCATCGCGAACGAGTACAAGAAGTCGATGAACATCAAGACGCCGAGCGTCATGAACAAGACCGGCCAGCTGTCGGGCGGCAACCAGCAGAAGGTTGTCCTGTCGAAGTGGATCCAGTCGGACCCCGATGTGCTCATCCTCGATGAGCCCACCCGCGGCATCGACGTCGGGGCGAAGTACGAGATCTACACGATCATCAACCGCCTCGCCGACGAGGGGAAGGCGATCATCGTCATCTCCTCCGAGCTGCCCGAGCTGCTCGGCATCTGCGATCGCATTTACACCCTGTCCGAAGGTCGCATCACCGGCGAGCTGCCGACCGAAGACGCCACCCCTGAAGCTCTGCTCAAGCTCATGACCCTGGAGAAGCAGCGATAATGACCAGCCAGACCACGAACCCCGCTCCGCTCGGGCCCGCTGACACCGGCCGCCAGAACAAGATCACGGCGATGCTGTCGCACGCCGCGGCCGACCTCGGCAAGAACGGCATCTTCCTGGCCCTGCTCGCCGTCGTCGTGTTCTTCTCGATCACGACCAACGGCATCCTGCTGCGACCGCAGAACATCTCGAACCTGATCGTGCAGAACGGGTACATCCTCGTCCTTGCGATCGGCATGGTGCTCGTGATCGTCGCCGGCCACATCGACCTCTCTGTCGGGTCGGTCGCGGCCTTCATCGCCGCCGTATCCGGAGTCTTTGCGGTCACCTGGGGCCTGCCATGGTGGCTCGCGATCATCCTCTCGCTCGCCGTCGGCGCGCTCGTCGGCGCGTGGCAGGGCTTCTGGATCGCCTACGTCGGCATACCCGCGTTCATCGTGACCTTGGCGGGCATGCTGATCTTCCGCGGGCTCGCGCTCATCACCCTCGGTAACTCGAACATCGGCTCGTTCCCGCAGGAGTACCGCAACCTCGGCAACGGCTTCATCAACTTCCCTGTGCAAGTGGGTGGGCAGCTGATCGACCCTGTGACCTTGGCCATCGGTGCGGTCGCGATCATCGCGCTCGTCGTGCAGCAGCTGCGCACCCGCGCGGGCCGCATGAAGTACGGCCAGGACGTCGAGCCGATGCCGTGGTTCGTCGGCAAGCTGGCGCTGTTCGTCGTCGGCATCGGAGCCGTGACGCTCGCGCTCAGCTCGTTCAAGGGCATCCCGGTGACCCTGGTCGTGCTCGCGGCCCTCGTGCTCACCTACACGGTGGTCGCGAACCGCACGACGTTCGGCCGTCACATCTACGCGATCGGCGGCAACCGTCGCGCGGCCGAGCTGTCGGGCATCAAGACCCGCTGGGTCGACTTCTACCTGTTCGTCAACATGGGCGTGCTCGCCGCGCTCGCCGGCCTCATCTTCACCGCCCGTCTGAACCTCGCGGGCCCGAAGGCCGGTGAGGGTTTCGAGCTCGAGGCCATTTCGGCGGCGTTCATCGGCGGTGCCGCAGTGCAAGGCGGCATCGGCACGGTCACCGGTGCGATCATCGGAGGCTTCATCATCGGTGTGCTGAACAACGGCATGTCGATCATGGGCATCGGCATCGAGTGGCAGCAGGCGGTGAAGGGACTCGTGCTCCTCCTGGCGGTCGCCTTCGACGTCTACAACAAGAACCGGGCCGGGGTGCGCACCCGCCGGTAAGAATTCCGAGAACCCGGATGCGCGCATCCGGCCCATAAGGGAAACGAGCGTCACGACGGCCCCGCGGATCCACCGCTGCGGGGCCGTCGCGCGTCTAGGCTCGAGGCATGGACGACGACTACCGCGGCAGCGGACTCACCTTCCCCGACGGCTTCCTCTTCGGCTCGGCAACGGCCAGCTACCAGATCGAGGGGGCGGCGACCGAGGATGGGCGAGGACCCTCGATTTGGGACATGTTCAGTCACACGCCCGGCCGGGTCGTGCACGGGCACACCGGTGACATCGCGTGCGACCACTACCATCGCCTCGACGAGGACCTCGATCTCATGCAGCAGCTCGGCCTGCAGTCGTATCGGTTCTCGATCGCCTGGCCGCGCATCCAGGCCGCCGGAACGGGACCCGCCAACGAGCGAGGGCTCGCCTTCTACAACCGCCTCGTCGACGGGCTTCTCGAGCGGGGCATCCGGCCCATCGCGACGATGTATCACTGGGACCTGCCCCAGGCCCTCGAAGACGAGGGCGGGTGGACGTCGCGCGACACCGCCTACCGCTTCGCCGACTACGCCCACCACCTCGGTGAAGCACTCGGCGATCGGATCGCCATGTGGACGACGCTCAACGAGCCCTGGTGCAGCTCCTTCCTCGGCTACGGCTCCGGCGCCCACGCTCCAGGGCGCACCGACGGGCGTGAGGCTCTCACCGCCGTGCACCACCTCAACCTCGCGCACGGGCTCGGCCTGCAGGCCCTGCGCACGTCGGTCACCCGACCGGGCACGGAATACTCGGCGACGCTGAATTTCCACGTGCCGCGGCCCGCCCCTGACACCGCCGACGAGTCGACCGCCGAGGCGATGCGCCGCATCGACGCGCTCGCGAACCGCTCCTTCACCGGCCCGATGCTTCGCGGTGCCTACCCCGAGGACCTGCTCGCAGACACCGCCGCCGTCACCGACTGGGGTTTCGTGCGCGACGGCGACCTCGCGACCATCCACCAACCGATCGACGTGCTCGGGGTCAACTACTACTCGACCGTCACCGTCCGCATGTGGGACGGCGTATCGGAGCGCGTGCGTGCCGACGGACACGCGGCGTCGGCCGGCTCGGCGTGGCCGGGCTCCGACGAGGTGGAGTTTCTGCAGCAGCCGGGCCCGTACACGGCGATGGGCTGGAACATCGCCCCCGAGGCGCTCGAACAGCTGCTGGTGAGCCTGCACGAGCAGTTCCCCGGCCTGCCCCTCATGGTGACGGAGAACGGGGCCGCGTTCGACGACCGCGTCGTCGACGGTCGAGTGCCCGACACCGACCGCATCGACTTCCTCCGCCGACACTTCACGGCCGCGCACCGCGCGATCGAGCGCGGCGTCGACCTGCGCGGCTTCCAGGTCTGGAGCCTCATGGACAATTTCGAGTGGTCGTACGGCTACACGAAGCGGTTCGGCATCGTGCGGGTCGACTACGACACGCTTGAGCGCACGCCGAAGGACTCGGCGCACTGGTACGCGGAGCTGATCCGCACGCGCACGATCCCCGCGTAGGTCCCGTCGCCGTAGCCCACCTCGCTCGCGCATGCCATTTGCAGGGATACTCGCGAGAATGGGGGCATGGCTCTGAACATCACGGGGGATGCCCGCGCCGACCAACTGCTCACCGATGACCCGTTCGCTCTGCTCGTCGGCATGTTGCTCGACCAGCAGGTCACGATGGAGACCGCGTTCGCGGGCCCCGCGAAGATCGCCGACCGGATGGGCTCGCTCACGCCGGCCGCCGTCGCGGCTGCCGACCCGGACGAGTTCGTCGAGGTGTTTCGGCAGACTCCGGCGGTGCACCGGTTCCCCGGCTCGATGGCGGGCCGGGTGCAGGCGCTCGCCGAGGTGGTGCGCGACGAGTGGGGCGGCGACGCGGCCGCGATCTGGACCGCGCCTACCGACGACGGTCACGCGCCGACGGGGGTCGACGTGCTGCGCCGGCTGAAGGGGTTGCCCGGCTTCGGCGAGCAGAAGGCGAAGATCTTCCTGGCGCTGCTGGGCAAGCAGTGCGGACTCGAGGCCGACGGCTGGCGCGAGGCCGCCGGCGACTACGGGGTCGAGGGTTCGTACCGATCGGTCGCCGACATCGTCGATGCCGACTCGCTCGCCCGCGTGCGCGAGGCGAAGAAGGCCGCGAAGGCCAAGGCGAAGTAGCCCACATCGCACACCTGTCGCGTAGCGAACACGCCGACTCGAATCGATTCGACACCGGGGCCTCTGCAGGCGTAGGCTGGCCCCGCTCGAGTGCGGAGGCCGGGGGTTGTGAACGGCGATCCGTCCCGCCCGCGCGAGTAGAGCATCCGCCCGCCGCGGCGAGCGCGGATGCTGCCCGATCCACCACCGCACCTCGCACTGACGTGTCGACGCCCCGCGCGCCGACGCGCCCGGAAAGGCCACCCGCGTGACGACTGTCGTGCATCCCGGAGACTCGCTGACCCGCCGCCAGCGCCTCGTCTACGTGATCGTGTTGGGCGCACTCACGGCGCTCGGGCCGTTCACGGTCGACCTGTACCTGCCGGCGTTCCCCGCGATCGAGGCCGAGCTCGACGTCAGCACGGCGACGATCCAATTGACGCTGACGGCCACGATGATGGGCTTCGCCCTCGGGCAGTTGCTCGTCGGGCCCTGGAGCGACAAGGTCGGCCGCCGCCTGCCGCTGCTCGTCGCCACGAGCGTGCACGTGATCGCGAGTATCGGCGTCGTGCTCGCCCCCGACATCACCTGGCTCATGGTCGCCCGCGTGCTGCAGGGCGCGGGGGCAGCGGCCGGTGCCGTCGTCGCGATGGCGACCGTGCGCGACCTGTTCGGCGGCTACCCGCTTGTGCGCATGCTGTCACGCCTCGCGCTCGTGAACGGCCTTGCGCCGATCGCCGCGCCGATCATCGGCTCGCAGCTCCTCCTGGTGACCGAGTGGCGGGGGCTCTTCGTCTTCCTCGCCATCTACGGCGTCGTCATCGTGCTGGCGTCGTGGCTGTTCATCGTTGAGACGCTGCCGCCCGCGCGCCGCGTCGACCCGGGCCACTCGACGATCGGCCAGCGCTACCGGTCGCTATTCAGCGACCGCGTCTTCGTCGGCATCGCCCTCGTGGGCGGCTTCACCTTCTCGGGGCTGTTCGTCTACCTGTCGGCATCGTCATTCCTGTTCCAAGACGTCTACGGCCTGGATGCACAGGGCTACGGCCTCCTGTTCGCCATCAATTCGGTCGGCGTCGTCGCGGGCGTGCAGATCGCCTCGAGGCTGGCGAAGTTCGTCGGCCCGCAGTGGATTCTCGGCGTCTCGACGGCCGTGCTCGTCATCAGCGCGACCGCGATCGTCGTGCTCGACTCGGCCGGCGCTGGCCTCTTCGGCACGATCGTGCCGCTGTGGTTCTTCATCACGGCGTGCGGCTTCGGCTTCCCCTGCGTGCAGGTGCTGGCGCTTGCGAACCACGGCAAGGAGGCCGGCACCGCCGCGTCCCTGCTCGGCGCCCTCAACTTCGGACTCGCCGGCACGCTCTCACCGATCGTCGGCCTCTTCGGCATCACGAACTCGGTGCCGATGGGCGCGATGATGGCCGTCTGCGGAGCCCTCGCGGTCATCTCGCTCTGGGCGGTCGTGCGCCCGTGGACGGTTCCGCCGCTCAGTCGCTGAGCGTTTCCGCGGTCGACAGGGATGCTGCGCTAGCGTCGCGCGCATGTCTTCTGTTCGCGAGGCCCGAAAGATTCGTCGCCGCTGGCCGGTGATCAGCGCCGGCGTCGGCATCGGGGTGGCCGTGCTGCTCGGCGCCTTGATCGCACTGCGCGGGTCGCCGCTCGGTGCCGACGAGGCGTTCATGAGCGAGCTGCTCGAGGAGCGGGGCCCTTGGTTCGATGTGCCCGCGTTGTTCCTCGACTGGATCGGCGGGCACCTGGTGGGCGTCGTGATCGTGCCGCTCGCGATGGTGATCTGGCTGTTCGCGTTGCGGCGTCCGTGGGCGGCGGGGTTCTCGATCGTGGCGGCGGCCGTCAGTGCCGGGCTCGTGCAGCTGCTGAAGGCGCTGTTCGATCGTGCTCGACCCGAGTTCATGCTGGTGGCGAGCGACGAGGGCTCGTTCCCGTCGGGTCACGTGGCGAACGCGGCGACGATCGCCGTGGTGCTCGCCCTCGTCTTCGGTCTCGAGCGCTCGCGCTGGTGGGTGTGGCTGGCCGGGGCCGCCTACGTGGTCGCGATGGCCCTCGCGCGCACCTACCTCGGCGTGCACTGGGTCACCGACACGATCGGCGGCGCCCTCCTCGGGGCGGGGGTCGCGGTGATGCTGTGGGCGCCGATCGCCGCCCGGCTCGCGGCCGAGCCGCGGGCGCGGCGCGGCCAGCTGCCGGCGCCACCACGAGGCACCTAAATGCGGCGGTCGTGCCCCGTGGGGACGATGTGTTCGTCGACGATCAACAGGCTTACCTCTGTCGCGAAGCGCTCTGTGTCGGTGCCGGCGAGCACGCCCTGGTCGCTCGCCAACGCGGCATCAAGAGCCTGTCGGGACGGCCAATACATCTCGGCACTACCGTCGTAAGCGGGCTCACGTCCATCAGGCGTGTCGGTGACGATATTGATGCGGTACGGACTCATGCCGAGTGGCACCGACACTCGGGTGTGTTCTTCCACCCACAGTCGCGTGAACTCCTCGCAGCTCAGCTCGGGCCGTTTGCGCACGAGGGCTACGACCTTGAGGCGCCCTGGCGCGCTCTGCGCGTCGTCGTTACGAGGCAAGATAGGCACCGTCGATCACAATTCCTGTTCCTGAGATGTACGACGCTTCGTCGGATGCCAGGTAGGCGCACAGCCCGGCCACTTCTGCAGGGTCTGCTCCTCGTTCCGCGGGTATCCCGGCGGTGACCTTGGCGATGGTCTCGGCAGGAATCAGGTCGTGTGCGGGAGTGTGGATGAATCCAGGCGCAACCGCGACTGATCGGATGCTTGGGGCGTGATCGAGGGCGATCGACCGCGCCAACGACAGTATTCCGCCTTTCGCACACTGGTAGGCGCTAAACCCTTTCTCGCCCCGGTAGGACTGAACGCTGGCGGTGTGAAGGATGAGCCCGCCGCCGTTGTTGAGCATGTGGGTGACAGCGATCTTCGACCCGTACCAGTAGGCGCGCAGGCTGACCTGGATCGTGCTGTCGAACTCGTCGAGGGTCTGTTCAGCAATGGGCTTGAACACACTGGCGAAGGCGTTGTTGTGCCAGACGTCGACCGTGCCAAACACTCTGACCGCCTCCGCGAGCAGATGGTCAAGGGCGCCGGGGTCGGCTACGTCCGTTTCGACAAAATGTCCCGCTCCGCCGAGTGCCGCCAGCTCACCGGCCACGTCGGCGCCTCCTGAGGAGATGTCGGCGACGACGACGTTGCCGCCTTCGCTGGCATAGCGCCGGGCGCAGGCTGCGCCAATTCCACTAGCGCCGCCAGTGATGACGAATGTCTTTCCGGCAAGGCGTTGAGTACTCATCCTGGTGCTCCTGTTCGGGGTCTCACGCGGACGGGGAGAGGGTAACGGACGCGGTTCCCGCGGGGCAGTTGATACGAATGGCTTCACCGGGCAGTGCGCTCCATGTGAGTTCGGCGCCACTCTGATTGACCACCCGTTCGGGCAGAAGTGCGAGGCCGTGTACGTGCAGGGTCACCCGGGGTCCAGCGGTCAGCGTGATCGTGCTCAGCCCAGCAGGCGTGTCAGCGCCGTGCAGGGCGACCTCGAGGCGGGGCGCGTCAGGAAGCTCGAGAGTGAAGATTCGATCACGACCCGCCACTACGTGCAGCGTTATGTGCTCGTACGTGATGTCGCCTGAGTGTTGCGCGGGGTCCACCAGGGGCAGAACGGCGCCGGCAGGGAGGAACAGAGGAAGCTCATCGAGCGGGGCGTCAACCGTGACCCATCCGGGCCCTTCGTGTCGGCTGGCTGTGCCACCGCTGCGGTGATCCCAGCGCACCCAGGCTCCGCGCGGCAGATACACCCGGCGAGAGGCCGCTCCCTCCATAACGACCGGTGCGACCAGCAACTCGCGACCGAACATGAACTGGTCGCTAATGTGCCAGGTACTCGGGTCGTCTTGGTTGTCGAGAAGCATCGGCCGCATCACCGGCTGGCCGGTGGGCGCCAGCTGCCAGGACTCGCTCACGATGTACGGCAGCGCCTGGTATCGCAACGTCGCGTAGTAGCGGAAAACGTCGGTCGCCTTGTCGCCGAACACCCACGGCTCGCGGGCGATCGGGCCGTGCGCCCGCGGGTGGGTCATGAACAGGCCGAACTCGGCCCAGCGGGTGTAGAGCTCGGGGCTTGGGGTCCCCGCGAAACCGCCGATGTCTTGGCTCCAGTAGGGGAAGCCGGTGAGCCCGAGCCCGAGTCCGCCAGAGAGCAGTTGACCGAGGTCTTGCCAGCGAGCCGCGGGATCACCACCCCAGTAGACGGAGTAGCGCTGCGATCCGGCATACCCGGAGCGGCCCCAAATGATTGGCTCACCAGTGTGCTCAAGCGTCTTGTCGAAGACCGCCTTGTTGTAGACAAGCGGATAGAGGTTGTGTACGTCGAGGCCGTCTCCGGCGTAGTACAACGCGTCGACAGGGGCGCCCTCGCCGAAGTCGGTCTTGATCGCCGCGACCCCCATGTCGAAAAGGGGTTCCAGTTGGTCGACGTACCAGGCAGCTGCATCCGGGTTAGTGAAGTCGATAACGCCGGCCGGTCCGAAGAACCCGTCGATGAGGCGTGGTGATCCGTCGGCTCGCCGCGCGAACCAGCCGTTGCGCTCGAAGACATCGAAAAAGCGACTGTTGACGCTGATGTAGGGAATCTGCCAGAGGGTGAGCCGCAGGCCTTGCGCCCGCAGGCGTTCAAGCATCGCCCGTGGGTCGGGGAACCGTTCGGGGCTGAACTCGAGGTCATTCACCCACTCGGTTGCGAACCAGTCGGTATCGACATGGATGACGTCGGTGGGAATGCGCTCGTCTCGCAGTCGTTGTGCGATTCCCTCGATTTCGTTTTGTTCGCGGTACGACATGCGGCTCATCCAGAGGCCGAAGCTCCAGGTCGGCGGCACATGCGGCCGCCCGGTGAGCAGCGTGTACCGGTCGAGTACATCGCGGAGGTCTGGACCGACGAAGAGATACGTATCGAGGAACTGGTCGTGTACATGCAGGCTCTGGTGGATGTGCGACAGGTCGCCCACGTGGTAGCCGATCGGCCGCGACGAGTTGGTGAAATGCCCGTAGCCGAGAGTGGAGAGATAGAACGGCACGTTCTTGTACGACAGCGGCCAGGTCTTGCCCGCCGGGTTGGCGTGCCACAAGTGGATGGCCTGGCCACGCTTGTCGAGTTCGCCAAACTTCTCACCGAAACCGAACACGTGCTCGTCTTGGCCGAGGAACGCGGTCTCGAACGACTGCCAGGCACCGGTGGCGGGGTCGTGCATGAAGCCGAGCGGGGCCAGGTCGCGGAAGAACCACGGCCAGGCGTCGGACAGCGCGGCGCCGTCGATGTGGCTCTCTCCGGTCGGCGGCCGCTGGTACACGGCGGCTGGGATCGTCTCGCGCAGAACGACACCGTCGGGCGTGCGCACCTGATAGCGGAAGGGGTTACGCCAGACTTCGACCACGACGGTGTCGGTCGTGAGCAGCCACGAGTCGGCCGTCTCGGAAACGAGAGCGGAGCGATCGGGGCCGAACGGCGTCTCGATCATGGGTGTTTCGTTTGCCGGAACGTCCTGCCCGGGGCTCATGCGCATCCGAATCGTTGACGGTTCGAGCGCGTCGAAGCGAACGATTGAATCGGGGCCTTCACCGACGGGGTCGGCGATTTCGAGGATGGTGCCGTATCGATCACGCATGGCGCGGCGGATGCGGACGGTTGCGCAGTGCAAGATCAGCGACGCCCCTTCGACCGTCGCCGAACGGACAGATCGTACGCACACGAGGTCGAGGCTGTGGTCGCGGAACATCACATCCGTGTCGAAGATGGATGCGCGGGCGTCAAGGGGTGCAGGCGCGGTAGCGCCGTTCGCGGGGGTCGCGGTCACCGGGCACCTGCCGGAGCAGTCGTGCCACGCAGTGTTAGATGCGCAGGGAGCAAGATTCTTTCCGTTCTCTGAGGCTCACCAAGAGCGAGTTCGTCGAGGCGACGCACAAGGACGTTCGCCGCGTGGAATCCGAGCTCGGCGGAGGGGAAGTCCACACCGCTGAGCGCGGGAGTCGTCATGTTGGCGAGCGACGGGGTCGCAATGGTCAACACGCTGATGTCGTCGGGGACGCTGACGGCACGACTATTCAGTGCCTGCAGGATGCCTCCGGCAGAACGGCCGCTCGTGGTGACGATGGCGGTCATTCCGGGTGTGCTGTCGAGCAGGTGCAGAGCGGACTGTCCGGCCGCGACCGGGTCAAGTTCGCTCGCGACACTGTGCGGCGCGAGCCCGTGCCGATCAACGGCGGAGTCGAAACCGCGCTGCAGCCGAATCGTGGAGCCGAGCCCCCCCGTGAGGCTGGCGGTGGGCCGCCCCACGAACCCGATCGTGCGGTGCCCCAGCTGCACGAGATGGTCCATCATCGCCCCGACAGCTCCTTCGAAGTCGAAGTCGACCCACGATGTTTCGTGATCGAATTCGGTGCGTCCGATCAGAACACACGGGAAGCGGAGTTCGGATGCCAGAGACACCCGCCAGTCGTCTTCGGTGATCTGCAGCAGGATCGCGCCTTCGGCGACGCCGCTCTGGTACAGGGTTCGGAAGTCTGCCGGCGTGAGTACCTCAGGGGCGAGGTGGAAGAAGTAGTTGCGGCCCGAGGTCGCGTCAGCCGCACCGAGGAGGAAGTCGAGCTCGTAGTTAGACCACTGGCCGTAGGCGCGCGGGAAGAGCATCGACACCGTGTGACTGCGGCCACCGACCAAACGTTGCGCGCTGACCCGCGGCGCGAAGTCGAGCTCGGCGATCGCGCTTTGGATTTTGGCCCGCGTGCGCTCGGAAACGTCGGACTTGTCGTTGAGTACCCGGCTCACGGTCGACACGGAGACACCGGCGCGTTCAGCCACGTCGACGATCGTGGGCAGTTTCCTTGACGCGGCGTCGTTGCTCACGGGAACCCTCCTTCATTGAAGCCGTTCTCGGCGTCGGGAACGTTACCGCTGATCGTCCCAAAAGCGGCGTCTTTCGTCAACAAGCGTGGTGGAGAATATTGGCGGCGTCCCTCGGGCGCTCGCCGCCTTCCCAGCAAAGTCGTGGAGAGAATCGGGTGGATGCCACTTGACAGCGGCCGAGGGGGCGGTCACCATTATGTCCACCAGTTCGGTAACGTTACCGGAATAGAGGTCCTATGTCCCAATGGCGGGACAGAATGGAGGCAGCACAGTGCGCCAGAACAACGACGTGCGACGCAGCATCAAGCGCCGCCTACTGACCCTCGGGTCGACCGTGGGCGTTCTCGCCCTCATTGCGGGATGCACCAACACGAACCCCAACGCCCCCAGCGAGGAGCCGGCCGACACCTCGGCACCCGGCGACTCGGCTGCCGTGCTGTCGACGGTGGAGGAGTTGCGTCTGTCCGACGACCAGATTGCCGAGATCGAGGGTCGAGACCTAACGTTCGGGTTCCTCGTCAACAACATCGCCGACGACTTCAGCAGCTCGCTGGTCGCTTCGGCGGAGCAGGCGGCCGAGCAGTACGGCGTCGAGCTCATCGTCAACTCTGCGGACTTTGACGCCAACCTTCAGCTCACCCAGTTCAACGCTTTGGTTCAGCAGGGGGTCGACGGCATCTTCTTGACGGCGGTTGACGCCGCCGCGATTGGTACAGCCGTCGTCGCGGCAAACCAGGCCGACATCCCGGTGATAATTGTGGGCGGCCCTCCCAGTCGCGGTGAGGTCGTGACGGTGATGAACGCCGCGTCCTACGACGGCAGCCGCGAAGCGGCGACCGTGATGATGGAAGCGATCGGCGAGCCCAACGCGCAGATCGCCGTGATCGGCATCCCCTTTGCCCTGCAGACCATTCGCGACCGTGAGAGCGGTGTGCTCGACGCGATCGGTGAAGCAGGCGGCCAGCTCGTCTCGCTGCAGTCAGACTTCAATCAGGACCGCCTGCTCGACCTCGCGACCAACGCGATCGAAGCCAACCCCGATCTGCGTGGAATCTTCGCTACGTGGTCGCTCGGCGTGAACGCCGCTGTCGAGGCTGTGCGTCAATCGGGTCGCACCGACATCGTGATCGCCGGCTACGACGCGGAAGCCGCCGGTTATCTCGAGTTTGCGAACGGAAACGAGAGCCTCGTCGCCCTCTCCGGTCAGCAGGCAAACGTGCAAGGATTCGCCGCGATCGAAGGGCTTCTGCAGGTGGTGCTGGGTAACACCCTCGCGCCCGAGCTGATCACACCGAACTTGCTCGTCACGCCCGAGAACTACGTTGAGCAGTGGGACGTTCAGTACCCCGGAACGACGGCACCGTTCTAGACAATGCCGCTCTTCGCGCGCACGCGGCGTCGGTCGGTCGACTCTGGTCGGCCGGCCGGTGCTGCGGCACTCCAGCTCACCGGCGTCAGTAAGGCCTACGGAGGCATCGCCGCCGTGACCGACGTGCACCTCGAGGTCCTTCCTGGCGAGGTTCACGCTCTCATGGGCGAGAACGGAGCGGGCAAGTCGACGCTCATCAAGGTCGCGGCCGGCGTCGTGATGCCGGATTCCGGAAGCCTGCTGCTGGCTGGCGAACCCTGCTCGTTCGGAAGCCCCAGCGGGTCAAGCGCCGCTGGGCTGCAAGTCGTCTTCCAGGAGCTCACTGTGCTGGAGAACCTCACGGTGGCGCACAACCTGCTCGTTGACGCCCTGCCGCGTCGACTGGGGCTCATCGATCGACGGAGTGTTGTGCGCACAGCCCAGCGGATTCTCGACGACCTGGGAATCGCCATCGACGCGTCCGTGTCGGCCTCCACGCTGTCGGTGGGGCAAAAGCAACTCGTCGAGATCGCCCGCGCGGTGTCGCGAGAGCCTCGTGTCTTGGTGTTGGACGAGCCGACATCGTCATTGGGGAGAGACGAAGAGGAGATCCTCTTCAGCATCGTGCGACGCCTGCGCGCGGACGGTGTCGGGGTGGTCTACGTGAGCCACCGCATGAACGAGGTGTTCGATCTCTCCGATCGCGTCACGGTTTTGCGCGACGGGCGGTACATCGAGACGCGCCCAACCTCCGCGACGACGCGGAGCGACCTCATTCGACTGATGGTCGGCCGAGACGTCGACGAATCGGCCCGCTCCACCGGGACGCCCGGTGAGATCATCCTCGAGTCAGAGGGGTTGTCACGCGGTGATGCTGTTCGCGACGCGGACATTGTTCTGCGCGCGGGCGAGGTGGTCGGTGTGGCCGGCTTGATGGGGGCCGGCCGCACCGAACTTGCACGTCTTCTGTGCGGAGCAGACCGTCCCGACTCCGGAGTCATCCGGGTGCGGGGCGAGAAGTTCGAGCCGGCGTCCACGCGCGATGCCTTGGCGTCAGGGGTGGTCTATGTGCCGGAGGATCGAAAGACGTTGGGTTTGGTGCTCGGAATGAGCATTGAAGATAACGTGGCCCTCCCGCAGCTTCGCTCTGTGAGTCGAGGGGGCCTGATTAGCTCCGACCGAGTGTCGCGACTCGCCGCGACATGGGTTGAAAAACTGCGCATCAAGGTGGGGCGCGCTCGCGACGACGTCTCGACCCTGAGTGGTGGCAACCAGCAGAAAGTCGCCTTGGCGAAATGGCTGACGATGAACCCGGCGGTGATCTTGCTCGACGAACCGACTCGCGGCGTCGACGTCGGCGCCAAAGCCGAGATCCACGACGTGATCCGCGAACTCGCTCGCGAGGGGGCGGCCGTGCTCATGATTTCGTCGGAACTGCCCGAGGTGCTGGCGGTGAGTGACCGGATTCTCGTGATGGCCCACGGAAGCATCGTCGGAGAGGTGCCCAGCGTTGATGCGACGGAGGAGCAAATCTTGAATCTCGCTTTCGCTGACAACAACAAGGCGGGAGGTCGAGATGGTTGACACGTCCACACAGAGTCGCGCGACCCCAAGCCGCAAGGCCCTGGGTCTCCTGCGCAGCCTGTTGCCCGTCGTCGCCCTTGTCGCTCTGTTCATTGCCCTGTCGATCAGTAGTCCGTTCTTCCTGAACCTCACCAATCTGCAGGGCCTGATCAACGACTCGGCCACCCTGATGCTGTGCGCCTTCGGGATGACCCTGATCATCCTGGTCGGCGAAATCGACCTCTCGGTGGGGGCGGTCACGAGCTTCCTCGGTGTTTTGCTGGCTCTCGCGATGGGGGCGGGACTCGCGTGGCCCATCGCGGCGATCCTGATCATCCTGGCCGGGGTCGTTATTGGGCTAGTGAACGGTGCGATCACCGTATTCGGAGACATTCCGTCGTTCATCGTGACGCTCGGCATGATGAGCGTTGTCACCGGCCTTAGCTACGTCTTGATCGGTGGCATCGCGCTGCCGATTGCCGACGTGCAGTTCCTCGACCTGCTCTACTTCGTTCAGGTTGCGGGCCTGCCAGTGAACTTTTTCATCATCGTTCTCTGCTTCGCAGGGGCGGCGATCCTGCGCTCGCGAGCGGTCGTCGGCCGCGAGATGGTCGCGGTCGGACTGAACCGGGGCGCCGCACGCATGTCGGGTATTCGCGTACAGCGGACGCGAATGATGGCGTTTGCAGCGATGGGTCTGCTCGTCGGGATCGGGGCCGTTCTCGCCGCTGCGAGACTCGGCAGCGGGGCGCCCAACTCATTTCCCAGCTTGACGCTCGACGTGATCGCCGCTGTGGTGATTGGCGGCGCCTCGCTGTTCGGTGGCCGCGCCTGGATGTGGCGCACACTCGTGGGCGCGTTGCTCATCGCGGTACTGAACAACGGCATGAACCTGCTGAACATCGACAGCGCTATGCAGTTCACCATCAAGGGGACGCTCATCCTCGCGGCTGTTCTGATCGACCAGGTGGGCGGACGGGCGGGTCGCAATGAGTGAGCAACGCAATCCGGTCCGTCGTCGGTTCCGCATTAGCGCCGCGGACGGGGGCATCTACATTGCATTCCTGCTCGTCGTCGTGGTGCTCTCCATCCTGAGCCCCACCTTCCGCACGCTCGAGAACCTCGCCAATATCGGCGCGCAGAGTGCCATTCTGGCGATCGCGGCGTTCGCGATGACGCTCGTCATCATCTCGGGAATGATCGACCTCTCCGTCGGCGCGGTGGCGAGTCTCGCAGGTGTTGTGACCGCGTCCCGCCTAGCTGCGGGGGACCCGATCCTTGTCGCCATGACAAGCGGCCTCATCGTCGCCATTGCTATCGGGGCGCTGAACGGAGCCGTGGTCGTTCTTGGTCGTGTTCCCTCGTTTATCGCCACGCTGTCGACGTTCTACGTCGCCCAGGGTTTGTCGCTGTCGATCACGGGTGGACAGACCATCAGCTTTAGCGCGCAGGGGTTCCGTGATGTGCTCGCCACCGGCAACGTCTTCGGGTTGCCGGCACCGGTGGTCTGGGCTCTGATCATTGGCGGGATGTGTTGGGTGTTGCTGCACCGCACCCAACCGGGTGCCGACATCTTTGCGGTCGGTGGCGACTCGCTCAGCTCACGGATGCTGGGTATCCCCGTCAAGCGCCTGCGGTTCTTTATCTTGACGGGAACCGGTGCCCTGATGGGTGTCGTGGGCATGATCTTGGTCGCACGAATTGGTAACGCTCGAAGTGACGGCGCCATCGGGCTGGAGTTTGACGCGATCGCCGCGGTGGTGATCGGCGGTACCAGCTTCGCTGGCGGCCGAGGGTCCATCACCCGCACCGCGGTCGGCGTGCTCTTTATCGGCGTTCTGAATAACGGCCTGGCGCTTCTCAATGTCGATTTCAATACGCAACAGATCATTAAGGGCGTGTTGGTTGTGGCTGCTGTTCTGCTCGATCGGCTCACCAACCGCACGCGAACGTGAGGAGGCATCAATGGCTGAGGTAATCCCACCGTGGTCGGCACCGCGTCGCATCGTGTCCGACCTGGCCTTCAGCGAGGGGCCGGTGTGGCTGGCCGAGTCTTCTCAACTGCTCTTCACAGACATACCCCGCAACCGCATCATGAGTTGGAGCGCCGGGGTCGGAACGAGCATCTGGTGCGCAGCAAGCCACTTCGCGATCGGGCTCGCTCGCGACGCAGATGGCAACGTCCTGGCATGCGAGCACACGACCCGCTCGGTGTCGGTTCTCGGTGTTGACGCGTCGGGCGCCTGGACGGGTGATCGGCGTGTGCTTGCCCACTCGGTGGGGGGCGCGGTCCTTAACTCGCCGAACGATGTGGTCGTCTCGCCGACGGGGGAGACGGTGTTCACCGACCCGCCCTTCGGGGTGCGTGAGGAGGATGGTCAACTCGTGGGGTACCAGCAGGCGATGGAGCGGCCGTGCGACGTGCTCGCGGTGACCGATGATCCCGACGCTCCGCGGGTGGTGGTGTCGGGCATTTATCGACCGAACGGGCTCTGCTATTCGCGGGATGGCGCGACCCTTTACGTCTCGGACTCGTCGGAGATTCACCACTGTGTCTACGCGGTCCCCGCGAGCGGGTCCGGTGAGCCGACGCTGTTCTGGACGATGCCGGTGGGGGTGCCTGATGGCATGGTCGTCGACGGGGAGGATCGCCTCTGGGTGGCCGGCGGGGACGGCGTGTACGTGGTGTCGTCCTCTGGCGAGGTCGTTGCGCATATTCCGGTTCCCGAGATGGTGACGAACGTGTGTTTCGGCGGCCCGACGATGTCGAGCGTGTTCATGACGACCCCGACCAGTGTCTACGTCGTCGACGAGGTGGGAACTCAACCCGCCTGGCCCTGATGCTCCCTGAGAAAACGGGGATGCGCGTCCCTCTTGCGCCTTATTGTCCAGATGGATAATATGACGGTTATGAAGATTCTCCTCGTCGGCGCCGGAGGCGTCGGAGACGCCATCGCCAAGATCGCCGCCCGCCGCTCGTTCTTCGAGCAGATGATCGTGAGCGACTACGACATCACCCGCGCCGAACGCACCATCGCGTGGATCACTGACAAACACGGTGACCAGGGCGAGCGCTTCGTCGCCGCGCAGATCGACGCATCCGACGCGGCCGTCGTCGAGCGTGTGGCGCGCGAGCACGGCGCCACCCACGTGATGAACGCCGTCGAGCCGAAGTTCGTCATGCCGATCTTCCGCGGTGCGATCGCCGCCGGTGCCGACTACATGGACATGGCGATGAGCCTGTCGGTTCCGCACCCGTCGAACCCCTACGCCGAGACCGGCGTGAAGCTCGGCGATGAGCAGTTCGAGGCCGCCGACGAGTGGCAGAGCGCCGGCCGCCTGGCGCTCGTCGGCATGGGCGTCGAGCCCGGCCTCAGCGACGTGTTCGCCCGCTACGCCGTCGACCACCTGTTCAGCGAGGTCGACGAGCTCGGCACGCGCGATGGCGCGAACTTGGTCGTGCGCGACGACGACGGCAACGAGATCTTCGCCCCGTCGTTCAGCATCTGGACGACCATCGAGGAGTGCCTCAACCCGCCCGTCATCTTCGAGAAGGGCCGCGGCTGGTACACGACCCCGCCGTTCAGCGAGCCGGAGGTCTTCGACTTCCCCGAGGGCATCGGCCCGGTCGAGTGCGTCAACGTCGAGC
>VFQQ010000579.1_pt1 | contig 68566 bp, 115 predicted proteins | sample 3512341 | NCBI WGS metagenome assembly VFQQ01 (sample SAMN10412373, study PRJNA504923) | tailings metagenome | isolation source: Relicate 2 Philex TSF1 revegetated site | place: Philippines: Tuba, Benguet | collected 2017-08-29
CCGCCGCTGCCGCCGCCGCTGCCGCCGTCCTGAGCCTGTCGCTCCTTCGTCGCGCACCCTGTGTGCCGTCACTGCCGCCGCTGCTCCCCGATGCCTCTCTTGCTGAGGCTGCATGCTGCCAACATGACATTGCTTCGTCGTGCAATACTCCTGAGACACCGCTTGTGCCCCCAGCAACAATTCCCACCAACGGAGAGGAGGCCGCACTTGCTTCAAACTTGCACAGCGGCGGGCCGGCTGCGAGGTCATCCAGCCCAGCCGATGCTCGGATAGCATCGCTCACCTGATACCCATTGCGGCTGCCTGGCGGAGGCTGAGCGGCACACAGCTCTCCTGGCTGGTGCACGTGTAGCAGCTCCACAGGACAGCCACGCCGCGGCGGTGGCATCAGGGAAAGGGGCTACGCACAAGCCGCAGGTCGCACGCCCGACGGCGGCGGGGAGTTGACGAGCAATGCAGGGCCATTGGCAAGCAGGCACACAACGCGCTTGGATGGAGAGTTTGTGGAATCCTGCTGTGACCTTCATCTGCTGTGATGCTCATGATGGCACGAGCGGGGGTGGCGGCAGCACCGGATCCGGAACGGTGCAGCTGCCCAAGCGAGTTGCAATCATTGGAGCTGTTGAGCGCTGGCCGTCCTTACGGTTCATGAAGGGGCCCATGGAAGACGATGGTGCTCACACGGATTCCAGCAGCTTGATGAGAGGAAGGACGATTGTGCAGAGAGCTGTGGTGTTGTCGGGCGGCCGAGGTGGCGGCAGTGGCGCAGCAGGGCGGACTTTTCCACGCTCGCAGGAGGCGCCGACCGTTCCCGCGGCTCTCAGAGCAGATCTTGCAGCGCTACGCGCCTCCAGCACTGGCCTCTCGCCCTCAAACCCGTCCTTGCTGGGGCTCTCACTGCCTAAGGAAGCAACCAGCTGTGCACGGTAACCCGATGCTGGCCGCACCGGGCTGCCGAGGCCGCAGCCTGGCTGCTACCGCCGTACGCCGCCGCTTGCCTGCCACCGCTCGGTTACCACTCCCTGCCGTCCACATCGTGCGTGCAGGGCTCCCATGGAGTCGGCTGATGCCCTCTACTCAGCCTGTCGCTCCGGCGATGCAGCTGCTGTGCAGCACATCCTGGCAGCTGCACCAGAGGCAGCCTTGAGTGCAGATGCAAAGGGCCAGACGCCCCTGCACATGGCAGCAGCAGCCAGCCACGCGGCAGTGGTGTCTCTGCTGCTTGGTGCCGCACCAGCAGCAGCCATGGCAGCTGATGCAAAGGGCCGCCAGCCGCTACACATGGCTGCACGCAATGGTCACATACCAGTGGCGCGCCTGCTGCTGGATGCAGCCCCAGCAGCCGCTATGACGGCCAATGCATCGGGCTGGCTGCCGCTGCATTATGCTGCACACAATGGCCGTGAGGCTTCTACCCACCTGCTGCTGGAAGCAGCGCCAGCGACAGCCACGGCAGCGGATGTAGACGGCTGGCTGCCCTTGCACTGCGCTGCAAATCGTGGGCCCGAGAGTGTTGTGCGCCTGCTGCTGCAGGCTGCGACACAAGCAGCCATAGCAGCAACTACCAGCGGCTGGCTGCCCCTGCACTGTGCAGCAACCTGCGGCCATGTGGCGGTGGCGTGCCTGCTGCTGCAGGCGGCGCCACAAGCAGCCTTGACAGCCAATGCATGGGGCTGGCTGCCGCTGCATCATGCAGCTTGTGGCGGCCTTGAAGCGGTGGCGCGCTTGCTGCTGCAGGCGGCGCCAGAAGCAGCCATGGCAGCAAGTCACGATGGCTGGCTGCCCCTGCATTATGCTGCAAGTCATGCCCACGAGGTAGTGGCACGTTTGCTGCTGGAGGCAGCGCCAGCGGCAGCCACGATAGCAGATGGAGCAGGCGAGTCGCCCCTCCACTGGGCGGCGGCTAATGGCCTAGGGGCGCTTGTGCGCCTGCTGCTGCAGGCAGCGTCAGCAGCAGCCACAGTTGGCAACGCGGCTGGAGAGCTGCCACTGCACTGGGCAGCAAGCCTTGGCCATGCGGTGGTGGCGCGCCTGCTGATGGAAGCGGCGCCAGCGGCAGCCGCAGCAGCAAATGTGTACGGCTGGCTGCCTTTGCATTTTGCTGCATGGCGTGGCCATGTGGCGGTGGCGCGCCTGCTGCTGGAGGCAAGGCCAGCGGCAGCCACTGTTGGCGACGAGGCTGGCCAGCTGCCACTGCACCTGGCAGCTAAGAATGGCCACGACACGGTGGTGCGCCTGCTGCTGGAAACAGCCCCAGCAGCGGCCACAACTGGGACGGCCCCTCCCTACTTCACTACTCCCCTGCACCTCGCGCTGAATTCTGGCCACACATCGACCGCGCGTGCCCTGCTGGGTGCTGGCCCGCCTGAGCCCGTCTTAGCCACCCTTGCCGCCTTTGCCCGTCCTCGATTGTTTGCCGATTCTCTGCTGGCCCCCGGCCGTCTGCCGCTAGATGCCGCCAACTGGGCATTGGTGCCCGCTCCGTGCATGGGCATCGGCCGTGCGCTTCCCGCAGCCCTGGCCTGCTCCCCCACCCAAGCTGCCCAGCTGGTGCAGCGCCTGCCGCCGGCTGCAGCAGCGCGCCTCCGAGCCGCAGCCCTGTGCCTCAACCGCTTTAGGCTGCCGGGTGCCGTGGCTGGCCAAATCCTGGCACAACTGTTGTGCTAGCATTCATGTCGCACAGGAACTTCATTTTGCCAACCTTTCTTTGTCACCCGCTCTACCCATGTGTAAGCAGGTACATGTTTTTGCGTTTCAGAATCAGCGCTAGCTAGCAACGGGTGGAGATGCTGTGAAGCCCGGCAGTGCACAATCAATAAGTTGCAGCGAAGGCACATAAGCTCACGGCCGGGGGAAGAGGGAAGGGGAGGAGGCACCGGCCTGCTGTGCAGCGGGCAGCGGCAGGGCACGGGCACAACGGCAAACCTCGCTCGTTCTGCAGCGTTCTGCAGCGCTTGCTGCACTGCTCTTGTCCCAATTTTCTCTAAGCAAGCAGGATAGCCGACCGAGGGTGTCCCCAAACAGGTGTGCAGCTCGCAGCTCCCGTTGTTCTTTAGGTAGGTCGGACGCTCCCACCGAGACGCTGTGCAGGGCGTCCCGGTGAGGCGGAGCGGCACAACCCGACACCTGGCACCTGCGGCGTCTGCCGGTCGCCCATCCGGGTGCCAGAACCATTGAGAGCTAAGAATACAGCGGCGGTGGGTGTTGTCGCCCTGCAGATTGGGTTGTTCATCTGCATGGCGGCCCTGGAGAAAAAGCATTGCAACAGGCTGCGGCTGGAGTGGGCGGCGGAGTATCAGGCTCGGACCGAGCAGCGCCGGCGGGAGTGGCAGGCTCGGAGTGAGCAGCGCCGGCGGGAGGAAGAGCAGGAAGCAGCTGAGAGGCGCGAGAACCTTGCCGGCTTCATTTCAGCTGCCTGTTCACTTTGCAAGTATTGTTTCAGGTTCCAAGAGCATGGTTCATGACTGCCTCTGTCAACGGTGTAGCATCCACCCCCATGTTGCTGCGGTTCAGCTGCGCACCATCTGTGCCGGTTTCTGTTGTTACACATGTGCAGCTGAGCTGTGACTCGCAGGTGCAGGGCAACGTTCCTGCCGACTTGTAAGTAGTTATGGAGAAGCAGGAAATGGGTGCAGAGGAGCTCTGGATTGATGGGAGGCCGGCAGGAGGGCATGAAGATCAAGCAAGAACGTGTTCGAAGCGCTAATGCGGAGTTGCCGGGGAATATAGGCTTGGGAGGCACAAATAAATGCAGGGTATGCAATCAGCTTGGGCAAGTGGCTTGCAAACAATAAAATGACGGCCCGCCGATCGGTGCCACGGCTTGGTGCCGCCAGCGCCAGCTGCTCAGGACGACAGCTCGTAGTCCACTCCCAGCTGCAAGGATCGGGATGCAACCCATTGGCACAAACATGATCAGTCCGGCAGTCGACATGCAAGGCCCACGGCAGTGCAATCGCAAGCTGGTTGCCAGTGAAATCAGAAGCTGGGCGGGCATCGCGCGTTGCACGCTTCCAGAGGCTGCTCGCCAGCAGCAGCAGGCCCTGGGCGCATCACACAACATCACACGCAGGCAGCACTGAACAATGCATCTCCTCCAACCAATTTGCAAGTGCGCTCGCTCCAACATCCTTGCAGCAAGCTTGCCTGCAGCAGGCCCTGCCGGTCGATGTTGTAAGAGGCCGTGGTGGGGCGCGCATTGGCCGCCAGCGTGCCGTACAGGCCCTCCACAAAAAAGCGCTGCAAAGGGGGTCACCAATCAATGGACAGGTATGAGAGAGGCATTCTAGGAGAGGGTTGCTGGCAACGATCGTTGTGGGCAGCGGCGCACGCAGCCGGGTGTGCAACTAGCACACGCACGTGGGGCGCAAGCGCGTGGCGTACAGTCCAGGCACCACCCAAGCGGATGCACATGACAACCGCCCAAGCACATGGCATGGGCTGAAAACAGAGGCTGCCGGCCGCACCTTGAGCCAGCGAGATCCGGGGGCGGCTCGCAGCGCTGAGCGGCCCACCAGATAGGCCACTCCCTCGCGCCGCGCGCGCAGCAGCGCCTCGCGCTCTGCTGCATACGCGTCCGCCAGCTGGCTGGCTGCAGGGAGCAAAATGGATGGGAACGGCACGCCAGTTGGGAGAGTGGCGACGGCATTCCTCGCGTTGGGCGACACAGCATCTTCTGGCCAATTGCAGCAGAATTGAGAAGGAACAACGGATGGGAGGCGCGCAGGTGCTGTCAATCTCCCAACACATTGCCCTCAAGCACATCATGCTAGCCCACCCGAGGCGTTGGCAGTCACATCAAACAACTGCCGCTTCTGTGCTTCGGTTGCCGCTGGCAGCTCGGCCTGCGGCAGCAGAGAGGGATGGTGTGAGTTGGAGGTGCTTGCTGAGTACTTGGCATGTCCACAAAGCAATATCTGCGGGTCGTGCAGATATCAACCATCGCCATTTCGTCCACTCCATGCCATCACATGTTTGTTCACATGCTACGCACACTGGTCCTACCTGCATGGCCACCTCTGTGACTATGCTGGGTGCGCCGCCGCTGGCAGTCGATGGCACTACGCCCACCGCAGCCTGCAGCGCCTCCGCCCCTGCGCTCATATATGTAGGGGGCGGTGTGTCAATGTACACATATATGCACGCATGCTGACCTGCATGCGTGGACCCCGCCTGTGGCCGTACCAAAAACCTCCATGCTACATGCCCCTCCAACACTAGTCGTTTCAGTGCCTGCAATCACCTTGCACCCCACTTCAACAGTAGGAGCCCGTGTTCAGCGCAACAAAAGCAGCAGCCCACCTGGCGCCACCTCGTGCTCGTGCAGCGGCTCCGCCAGCACCGCCGCCTGCTGGCCCAGGTAGCGCTGCGCCTGCAGCTGCTGCCACAGCTGCTGGCCCAGCTGCGCCGCGTCCCGCTTGCTGCGGCGGGGGAGAAGGGGAGGCAGGCAGGCGAGCAGGTGGTTGGGAGGATTGGAGGCAAGCTGCCGCACGCCTGCTTTGGCCCAGCGTGCATTGCATGCCCCCTGCCCGCATGATAAAGCAGCATGCCCTGGCAAACCAGCTCCCCCCTGCGCCCACAGCACTCCAGTGCCCTACACCAGCAGCGCACCTGAGCGTGGTGGCACCCGTGGGGACCGCCCCAGCAGCAGAAGCAGGGCGGCCCTGCCGGGCCGCCTTGTCTGCCGCCGACTCCTCAGCTGGTGCCTCCTCCCCTGCAGCAGCTGCCTGGCCTGCCTGTGCGGCTGCCTCGATAAGCGGCTGCTGCTCCTGGGCTGCGGCAGACAGGGCTGCCGCTGAAGCTCCAGCCGAGCGGTGGCGAACGCCAGCCAGCGCGGGCCGCGGCTGCGCCGCCGGCAGCGGCAGGCTCATAGTTGAGTCGGCAGCCGCAGGCGGCAGCGGCGGCCGCCGCCGCGCCGGCAGCGGCAGGCTTAGTGTGGGGTCGGCTGGCAGCCCGCCCTCTGCTCCTGCTGTGTCAGTGCGCGCCGGCACCACTGCAGGGGTGTGTGCGCGGGCAGAGGCGGCAGCAGCGGCCGCGGCCGCGGACTGCGGCTCTGGCTGGCCCAGCAGCTGCGCCCGTACGCGGCGCACCACCGAGGGCATCTGCACCCAAGGCGACGGCTCTGAAGGCAAGGGGGCGAGGCAGCAGAAAGGAAAGTGGGATGAGTTGCTTAAGCACCACGTTGGCTAGCTGGCTGTGAAGTTGGGAGAGCACCAGCACAATCACGGTGCATGGGCACGGAACACCTGTCGCCAACACTCCTCCAGTAACTCAGGACCTACTGACCTGGCTCGCGTGGCCCTGGCCGCCACTCGCTGGCCTTGACTGGCACAGCAGCACTGCCGCCCTCTCCCTCTGCCTCCTCAGCCGATAGGGGCACCGCCACTGTGATCGCACTGGGGCCGGTGTACGGCAGGCGGCGCCGGCCGCTTGAGGCGCGGCTCTGTGGGGTGCGGGGTGGGGGGTAGGGAGATCAAGTGGGTGAGGGATGAATGGGTAGTGCAGGCAGCAGGCAGCGGGGCAGGCAGCATTCGAGGTACAGCTGCCCGCCGCACACTCCTGCCCACAAACCCACCCTTGAAAACAGAACACCCTGGAATTGCACAAATGCGCTCCCTGCAGCCTCACCTGCACCGTGTCGTCGTTGGCGGCCGCTGTGGCGGCGGACAGGCGCACCAGCTGCACCGACATCATCTTGTTCAGGCGGCGGCCTGTGGCAGGGCAAGGATACACGCGATGGTTGTGCAAGTTTGGGGTGGGTGAGCTGCTGCAGTGCAAAAGTGCAGGCCAGTTTGATAGGACATTGGCAGCGCGGCGGGCGGCACTGCACGCCTCAACGCCGCCATTAGGAAGCCAGCCTACCCTGCCCACGGCAGCAAGCTCAACAAGTACATCACTCACCAGTGATTGCAGTCAGGCTCTCGGTGCCGTCCACGCGCACCATGCCGCGCTGCATGCTGACCCGCCGCAGGCTGCCGCCGGGGCCGGCCCCGCCCGACACAAACACAGCGCTGGGGCGGCCCAGGGAGGGGCGTGCCAGGCCCAGGGAGGGCTCAGCCAGGCCGTGGGGCGGCAGTGCTAGGCCTAGCTCGATATCAGCAGATGCCTGGCCAGCATTCATCGAGTCGATCCCCGAGCTGCCGTCCATGCCAGGGCCGCCATGGAAGAGGCGGCCGCCGTGCGCCGACAGCTCGGCAACGGCTCGGTGCACGGAGCCCTCTGCGCCGGCCAGGTCTGCCAGGCCCGTCATGGGGTGCAGGTACTCGAAAATCTCCTGCATCGGGACATGCAACAGGGGGGATGTAATGCGACCGCAGCTTTGCCAGCCACAAGGCGGCAGCGCAGGAGGCTGCCTGGCACTGCTTTTGCAATCAGATAGGGACTGTGCACGCTTCGTGTCGAGCTAGATGTTGCAATGCCACCCAGATACGGTGGCTGGCTGTCCACTGCTGCACCACAACTCACGTTCACCACGCCTTCCACAAAGTCGGGGCCCGCATCCACGGGCTCCATGTAGCCTGCAGGGGAGAGCCCAACGGTTGAGGGATGCGTTCATGAAATGCGCAGCTTTGCAACAACTTTGTTGGGGAGCAGCAGCATGAAATGCGCAGCTTTGCTACAACTTTGTTGGGGATCAGCAGCAAGCACGCGGCGTTCTTGCAGGCCGCCCAGCATAGCTTCCAGAACTGCCCCAGTCCTCACCGTAGCGCGCCACAACGTGGTAGAATCCAGGGAACCGCAGGCGCCTACGGCACAGACAGGCATGCGCAGATAAAGATAAGCATAGGTCAGCATGCACAGGTGGCAGCCATGCATAGGACACATAATGCGCAGCATGCATTAGGGCAGGCAGGGCAACAGTGGTGCAGCAGGGCTAGAGCAATGCAGCTGCGTCCTACTGCTGGCTAACCGAGATGCACCTGAGCAGCAGCCGCTCGGAGGGCAGCACTGTGGGCACTGGCACCACACGCACTGCAGTTGGGTGGGCGGCGGAGTAGTTGATCAGCGATGGGGACTGCAGGCATACCGGCGTGCTAGGCAGACAGCTGGCTTGCACTGCACAGCCGCAGCACCTGCAGTCCTGCAGCAGCAGTAGCAGCAGCAGCGGCGGCAGCAGCAGCTTCTGTATAGTGCAGTAAATTCAGCTCACCTGTCAGGAAGATGACCACGGAGTGGATGGCGGGCATGAGCTGCAGGAAGCGCTCCAGCACCGGCGGCACCTGCGGCGGTTAGAGGTGGGTAGTAGCCAGGAGGCGGGACGGGTTGGACGTTTGAAGGGGCCGCACAGCACTCCCCGAGAACGCAATAGGCAAAGGGCAGACAAATCCTACACGTGCAGCCGCCAATGCAAAAAGCACGCCTAGTCCAGCACCCCACTTCCTCTTCCATCTGATGCAGCTCCCAAGAAACGGATCACATGTCGTATGTAACAAGCATTTCACCCCGATCAGCAGCTCGTTGAAGTAGACGCCGATGCCCGGCACGCGCGCCACCGGCCGCTTGGTGCTCGCCAGCCGCAGCGCCTGCAGGGCAGCGGGCAGGGCTTGGCAAGTCGCTTACTCGATGAGCGGCCAGCCCAGCCACAGGCGCCGCCTGACGCAGGAAATTCAGCTGGCCAAATAATGAACCAATACGCGCATGCATTGAACAGTGTTTTCAAGCGTCGACGCAAAGAGAGGGGTCAAATTAACCCAGCGCTATCGCTCACCGGCACGCCCGGCACCCCGCTCTTCTCGCTCGTGGCGGTGCTGATGCTGGTGACGGAGGCGCGCCCCAGGCCCGGCTTGGCGCCTGCATACCAAGGACAGGCAGCGAGGTGACGCAGCGTGCTCAACATGGTTGCATCCCCACGGAAGACAAATAGCTTTAACGCTTTAATGAACTCACTCCCAGTACGGCTGAAACCTCAGAAAGCACGCAGCAATGGTGCCCACCTGCATCCGCGGCCCCAGTGTCCTCTTCAAACAGATCTCGTAGCAGCGTGCGCCCGTTGCGGACCAGCTCCATCTTGGCGGTCTGGCCCCAGTGCCACACTGCAGCAAGAAAGTGTGCACAATATACGACAGAGAGCTTGGTTAAAAGGCAATTGCAATGCACACATTCTCCACCTCTGCCTAGAAAGTGCAACAGCGCAATCCATAAACTCTTGCTCATACCGGCTGCCATTGCAGAGAGGGGGACCTCTCACCATAGGAGACGCACGCCAGCACAACAGCGATGGTCAGGCTGAGCCACGCGCCTTGCGGCACCTTTTCCACTGCACAGGTGGCGGGGCAGCAGAGCGTGGGGGTAGAGGCACGTTAGCGCTGGGTGTGGATGCAGTTGGGTGCCTGGTTAGCGCTGGTTGTCCCCAATGCTGGGGCAGTTACTGGAACACCCCTGCCCAGCACCCCTGCTCTCTTCAAGAGCTGAGTCAGCCCACCTACCATTGCTGGAGAAGAAGGCGCCCGTCTCGAAGGTGAAGATGAGCCAGAAGGCCGACACCACGCCCAGGTGCCACTGCATACAGGGAGGGGGGACAGCCGCAGCGTGGAGCCCAAGTAGGCATCAGACGATGGCGTGCTCGTGTGCATGGTTTACTTGCGGCAACAGCAGCAGCTTTTTTTGCTGTCAGCTGCACCAGCAGAGGTTCAATGCCTCTTACACCTGCTGCATCCAACAGCCCTATGAACAGCTGACCTGCCAGGCTGTGACCATGACCAGGGCGAGCAGGGAGGTGTCCAGCAGCATGACCGACACCACCGCCAGGCCGTAGGCTGCAGGAGTTTTTGGTAGGAAGTGGCAGAAGGCGCCGGTGTATCTCTGTGTCGAGGCGGCCTCGAGCTAGCCAGTGGGCTGCACTCGCGCGCCTTGTTTCCCTCTCCGCCCGGTCAGTCCAACAGTTCAGCGCTGACCTCACCATTGCCATTTTTGGTGGATGTCTCATACACTCCTCAGCTGCTGCACATGCTGTCCCAACTACACAATCGCTTGGTGCACATTATCCTCACTCACCATTGCCGATCTTGGCGGACGTCTCAAACACGCCCACCACGATGATGGTGCAGATGAGCAGCAGCCAGTTGACCTCCGGGATGTACACCTGCAAAGATAGCACACGAGTGCAAATGTGGCATGCGCTGCCACCTGGGGCCGTGTGCGCAATCGTCTGCCATCGATGGGTGGACAGAAGCACACCCAAAACCATTCAAATCAGCGCTGCTCATGCTGCACCAGAAGATTACTTCGCTACAACAGGTTGCATACGCTGCGCTTGCCTGGCCCATGATGTGCTGGCTGGTGTGCCGGACCGTGAGGCGGGGGAAGGCCGACATGGAGATGGCCTGCTCAGGTGGGATGAGAACAGGAGTGGATCAAAATCAGAATTGACAGGAACAGGGTGGTGCGCCCGCGACCTAGGTGCAGCTCCGCGAAGCTCGGCACATGCGCTTGGTGCCGCCGTTGGCGACACCCCCGCTGACCTCCCTCCCTGTGCAAGGCGCCTGTTGTGCAACAAGCATGCTGCCCTCACCTGCTGCACAATGGAGAAGGAGCCTGTGATGAGGGCCTGTGAGGCGATGATGGCCGCCAGGGTGGCGATCACAACCATGGGCCACAGCAGGGAGGGCGGCACGCTCGACCAGTAGGCGGTGGCCGCCGCTTCCGGCCTGCATTCCCAGGGAGGAAGGGTGGCAGGGTGGCAGTCACAACCAGGGCCACATGGGACACAGCAGAGAAATGACAGGCCTCCCAATGGGTTGAAGCCACCGCTTCTGGCCTGCGCAGTAGGGTTGCAGGAAAAGAGCACATGCTAACATGCATGCAGGGGCATGATGGCGGGCAGGTGGCTGCTGGATGGCGGCAGGAAAGGCTGCTTGTAGCATGCTGGCTGCAAGTGCAGCGTGCTCCCCCTTCCAGCTGGACGGTCTGGATGCATGCCATCCCTCTGCGCACCTGCTGACAATCATGGCCGTCTGGCCCAGGTACGTGAGCAGGAGGGAGGGATAGACCACGAACGTAAAGGACAGCTGGGGGGGGGGGGGGGGGGGGGGCAACGAGCAGTGGCGTTAGCCAAATTTGCTACCCAATCCATCCAGAGTGGCAGCGAGCCTGCTGGGCGTAGCAGCTCGCAGCTCCTCGAGCTGCGCTCGGCAGCACCCATGGATCCTCCCACTGCCCCTCACCTGGCCATGGTACTCCCAATATCTATCCAGCACACCCTTCCGCCTTACCCGAATGGACCGCGCGTTGAAGTGCCCCATGTCTGCGTACAGCGCCTCTGCTCCCGTCACACACAGCAGGATGTTGCCCAGGCCCCTCCACGCCTCATAGCTGCGGCCCTGCACAGGGAAAGCGTGGGAAGGCACATGGGTGGGCGGAGTGATGTGTCGGGCGCAGGTCAGGGAGGGGGCATGCGTACAGGCGCAGGCCAAGACTCCAAGACAGATCGTTGTCGGCCCACCAGCACAAGCAACCAGCATCACACAGTTGCAACGACCCAACCCGGACTAAAAAACCCGTACTTGTAAAATTGCAAGAGGAGCCACAACCACTCACCGACCAGTAGTAGTACATGAAGTGCGGTGACAGGGCCTGGAACGCGCCCGCCCCGTGCTTGGAAATGTTCCACGCGCCGATGGCCGCGTTTGCCAGGAACCACAGCAGCACGATGGGGCTGCGGGAAGAGGAGAGCAGGGGAGCGGCACGGCAGCGGCAGCATGAGAGGGAGCAGCGACGGCAGGGCGATGTTGCTGCGGCTCAGCAACATAATCTGTCACTTGTCACTATATGACATGCATGGTAAGCTGATCAGCGGCTGGGATGCACACCTCAAGTCCAGGGTCCTGCGCTGTAATGCTACCCCACTCTCCACACTGACCTGAAGATGTTGCTCACTCGGTGGGTGCCAAATCCCTGCATCGCAAACAGCAGCACCTGCACGCGCCAGGGTAGCGGTGCTGCAACCCGTCAGGCATAAAGTTGCAAGACTGGTTCAAATGTGCACCCTTTCAGCCGCCTCTCAAGCGGTTGCCGCTGCCGTACTACGTACCCCAGGTAGGGGCATGCTGGGGGACAATGTGGGCCAATTCACGATCTCAACATTCACTATCATGGATAGCAGCAGCTGGTTGGCGCACCAGAATGCCGATGGAGATGCCCACCACCGTGCCCGTGGAGATGCCGGTCTGGAACTGGATGCCCTCGATTGCAGACACCACGGAAATGGCCGGAGTGAGCACACCTGCGGAGGTTGTGGTGGGGAAACGCAAGGGAAGAGCGGTCTTGGCGGAAAAGCGCATGCGCGGGTAAGTCACGCTGTGCATTCGCAGCAGGCCCTGGCCTCGTCCCTGCCACTGCAACCAGTACTGTTTGCCCTGCCTCAGCCCTGCCCAACGTCAGAGATGATCATGCAGGCCACCGGCAGCACCACAGCCAGCATGCTGTAGCTGCTCGCTATCCCACCCACTTGCACAGTTAGCACTGCAGCCCTCGCGCACCATCAGAGATGATCATGCAGGCCGCCAGCAGCACCACGGCCAGCAGCGCGGTCTGTGAGCGCGCGCTGCGCTCCAGCAGCGCTGCAAAAACAGACGGGGAGGCAGAGGACAGGAGTGGCACTGTAAATTATACATGCTTGCGCTGCTGCTACGGGACAGAGCGGGTGCTGCGCTCCAGCAGTGCTGTGGGAGCAGAGTGGGAAGGCAGAGGATGGAATGCGCGTGCTGCTGCTGCTGTTATTCAGCCTGCTGCTCAGCTCCCAGTAGCAGCAGGACAGCTCCCGCAGCAGCAGGACAGCTCCTGCCCCTGGTGCTGCTGCTGCAGTAGCTAGAGATTGCTGTGCCTCGTTGCGAGCATGGCGCTTGCGCTGAGCATTTTTGCGTCACTGCCTCCAATCTTGGTCCAACGGCATGCAACCTTAGATTACAACTCTCCTCCCTCTCACCGCGCAGGCGCCCCGAGACGACTTCCCGCCACCGCCGCCGCTTGGTACTGTGGCTGTATGCATTACCCTCTGGCCCCATGTCGTCCTCGTCCAGCTGCCGGGCGGTGGTGTACTTGCTGAGGGACAGGTCAGCTTCGTGCACCTTGGACCCAACCTGCATTGAGGACGTAGGAACGCATGCTTTGGTGGATAGAGCCGAGTTGTGAAGGCAAACAGCGTGTGTACGTGCTGAGGGGCAGGTCTGCTTAGTGCACCTTGGACCCAACCTGCATCAGCAGGCAAGTGGATTGAAGCCGAGGGGCGGCAGCAGCGTCTGTCCATCCAGCCTGCGGCACAGCACGCCATCGAAGCCGTGTACCAGCGAGAAACACAGCAGCAGCAGCGGTGGCGGCAGCAGCAGCACCACCAGCACCACCAGCACCGCATGCAGAGCACTGGAGCTCACTCGGATGTTGCAGGCGCGGCAGATGAGGGCATACAGCGCAAAGATGCCGCCTGCAAGTGGAAAGAAAGGGCGGGTCAACCGGCGGGTATGTTGACTGAGGCAGCAGCCAAGTGGCGGCAGCATGGGTGAGTAGGGCAGCAGTGCGGGCGGGCGGCAGATGGGCAGGTCCTCGCATGCCGCCCGGCTGCAGGCGGTGCCTCACTCACCCTCCCCGTTGTCGTCAGCCTGCATGGTGAAGATGATGTACCTGCAAGCCGGGAGGGCAGCAGGGTGGTGTTACAGCTCATCAGCAGAGTGAGCAGGCAACAGCCAGCTGGACATGAGGCAGCGACCGGCAGCAACATAGGCAGCGAGCTCAGTTGGGCTTCTCAGTACCCACCCTGCGCAACTGCACACGGCAGGGAGTGGAGCAGCGGCATAGCGTCCCACACCCCGTAGCAACAGCAATCCGGGGGTCGTCGTGTGGATACCTGCCGCCCCCGACAATGCACTGTAATCGCTCACTTGACCAGCACGATGGACGTGATGGTCCAGAAGATGGTGCTGAACACGCCGTAAATCACATTAGTGTCGGCCGGCGCGCCCTCGGGGAACACTGCGGCAGAGTTTGGAAGTCATGCGGTTGTCGGGGCAGTGCAGTTGCCGCGGCATTCCGCAGTCAGACCGAGTGCAGTGGGGCGGCGGGTGGACCCAGGCCTGGCACAGCAGCTTGCAGCCAGCGACAGCTGTGCAGCATACCACGTATAGTTCCAACCAGCTCTGCCTCACCGGCGCCATACACGTAGAGCGGGGAGGTGCCTGCAGGGGACCAGTTCGCAGCAGGGGTCAGCAGGCTGAATGAGCAGCGGCGGCACCAATAGCTGCACTGGCCCAGCAAAGCAGCGGCGGGGGCGGCGCGCAGCACAGCGGCATGCTGATGCATCTTCAAGAGTCCAGCAGCTCCCTCTCACCAATGTCTCCATACACCACTCCCAGCGTGGAAAAGGTGAGTAGGGCCAGGCGCCAGCCGCGCGCGTGCAGGCGCTGCGACATGGGAGCAGCAGCAGGTGTCGTTCGGGAAGCTTGGCAGAAGTGGACGGCGCTGAGTCTCGGCTGCAATACTGCTGTCGCAAAGTCTGCAAAGATTAAAAACCTTTGATGAAAGATGCCAAGCTGCGTCGCACTGCGTTCCATAGGCAGGTGGGCGGGTGTTTTGCTGCCGCTGCACTTGGCGCTGAACCGCGGGCCCGGCCCCCACACGGCGCACAGCCGCCCCACCTTGTGCTCCTGCTCCTCAATCTTCTCAGCCAGGTCGGCGTCGTAAGCCCACAGGCTCGAAACCTGCAGCGGCTCCTCCGCCATGGCTGAACGGTGCGCCTGTGGCTGGGAATGGGCGTGGCGGCAGCAGTGGCGGCAGGTGGGCGGCGGTCGCCGCAGCCGCGGGGCGGTGGCGGCAGCCGCGGCACGGCGGCGCGTGATACCAGGATGCCTCGACTCGGCGCCCAGGCATGAAGCAGCAGCAGCGGGAGCTGCAGCGCGGGCCACCGCGGCACGTGAGTGGCCCCTACCGACCGCAAGACGTCGAAACCACGTTTTGGCGATGCTCACAGCCAAAGTAAGCGTCCACACACCTCAAAAGCGCTGAAGGGCGGTCGAGCGATGCGCCGGCGGCAGGCCACCCGGGCGAGCGCCCCTGGGCAAGCAGCGGGCCTTGCAAGCTCTTTGGATGACCAGGAATATGCGCTGCAAGGCGCCAGGGCGCATGCATGCCCGCCGGCGCGCTGCATCTCTGGTGGTCCTCGAGATCTCCCAAAGGCCGCCGCTGAGCCGCCGCCAGTTGTTGGCTGGGCCCTGCGCAACTGAGAAGGTGCTGATCATTGGGTTTCTGACCGTGCCGGGCCCCATGTGCAGCACACGATGCAATGAAGGCCAGCCATGGCAGGCCGCGGGCGTTCATGCTGCGTTACGGCGCCGCTTCGCGCCGTCCCGCGTAGCCAAGGCGGAGAGCATCCGACTGACCGAATGCGCGTGGAGCTCGATCAAGCGCTTTGCCGTGTTAACGCCGCCTGATTGCCATCTGGACAGCACCTGACACTGCATTCGATCAAGTTTGCAGCCCCACCACGCGCCACCATGCCCCGCCATGCCGCTGCTCCGGCCCGGCACTCATGATGGCGCCGCCGGCGGCACGGCAGCATGGCGGCCAACATGTGCCAGCTCTGTGCAAGCCGGCCAAGCCTGCTTCGAGTGCATGGCAGCTGCACATGGCCTGGTGGTAATGCAGAGGGGCCTGCGACACTTTGCGGTCCGGCCCCGCAACGCGGCGGCGGCGGCGGCGGCAGCGGCAGCGGTGCGGCGGCCAGCTCCCCAGGCTGCGGAGGGCATGGCGGCATCTCTGCAACAGATTGAAGCCACCGATCGCTGCGTTCAAGGCTCGGATGGACATGGGAGTGCCTCCGAGGGTGCCTCGACATTTGCCAGGGCGGCGGCGCCAGCAGGCACTCCCACGGCCGCCGCTCGCATTGCACCAATTCGTGATCACGTTGCTCGGACGAATGGTCGGCAGTAGCAGCTGACCGAGGCGCCATGGCCACTGCTCGGCGCGAGGGCGGCGAGCTGCGGGCGCTCAGGGCCCGCCTCGCGGAGGCAGCAGCCCCGCTGGAGGCCACTCTGGTCGGGAAGCCGCGCCTCAGCCTCGACGCGGCGCTGCAGCGCGTGGACGAGCTGCTGGCGGCGGTGGCCGCCGCTGCAAGCAGCTCTCAGGCCAGCAGCAGCGATCAGGGCAGCAGGCCTGCAGCAGCAGAGCGTGGCAGCGATGCAAGCCAGCCAGAAGCAGCAGAGGCGCCGCCTGCGGGCCAAGGAGGCAGGGGCCGCGCGGCCGCCAAGCACGGGCAGATCGGCGGCGGCGGCGGCGGCAGGGAGGCAGGCGGGCAGCCTGCCGCAGCAGCCAGTGCACAGGTTGGGACGGAGGACGAGGAGGGAGCCGCTGCTGTGGCAGTCCTGCTGGCCCGCGGCAGCAAGCAGCACCTCAATGCCCTGCGCATTGTGAGAGTCAAGCTGCTGGTTGAGCGAGCGGCGGCGGCGGCGCTTGCGGGCAGCGCTGGCGACACTCCAGAGTGCCGGCAGCACGTGCTGTCCCTGCTGCTGGCCGCCCAGGCTGAGGCGACGCAGGCGCTCACAGCCAGCCTGCCGCACTGCAGCACCATGCTGCTGGCCCTGACGTCTGGCCTGGCAGCCCTGACGGCGGGCTGCAGCGGCGGCGCGACTGACGCCTGCCTCGACAGCTGGGAAGCAGCCATTGCAGCCCTCGAGCGCTCGGCAGCCGACATCCAGCAGCTGTCCATCCCTTATTACGAGGTCAGCCCCGGGCAGCACCCCAAGGCTCTGTGGCCGCTGGACCCGCCTGCCGGCTGGAGCGACCAGGGGCGCATGATGCAGTTTTCGCTGGAGGCACGAGCTGCAGCCATGACGCTGATGCGGCGTGCCGGCTTCCAGCTGTCATACCAGAATCTCCTGGCAGTACGCAGCGCCGCCCCGACGGCAGGCGGACCAGAGCAAGGGCCGGAGCTGAGTGCAGCCGGACAGCAGCAGCGGCAGGAGCAGGAGCAGCGAGGCAACTCGGCGGGGCAGGCACAGCGGGCAGCGCAGCACAGCGCAGCGCAGCGGGGCGGCTCGCCGGCTGACCCTGATCATCAGTTGACGATGCGGCTAAATCGCGTGAACCATCTGACCAAGAGGTGGACTGCCGTGTGGCTCGGCGTGCAGGGCCGCCGCAGCGCCGGCAGCTTTGCAGACAGCCCGCTTGAGGCAGCAGGCGGCTCGTCAACAGCGGCAGAAGCGGCGGCAGAGCCGCAGCGGTTTGAGGACAATGAGCGAGACCGCAGCCTGCTGCAGCGGCTGGGGCTGCAGCCCTGGTTGCGGGCGGAACTGAGGCGGCAGGTGGCGGGACGCTACCCTGTGCCACCTGGCAGTCCGCTGCTGGCTGAGGTGCGCTGCAGGATGGGCGGCGGGTGTGCAAACGTGCAGGGAAGGCAGGGAGGCACAACATGCTGTCCTCACATCATGCCGGCCGCAGGGCTTGCTGCTATTGGATTTTGTTTAGAAGATCGTTGGCCTTCCTGTTCTCAAAGTTCTGCCCATCATTCCCACTTTTCATGCAGGCCAAGCTGGACGATGCCGCTCCGGTCCCGGCTCCAAAGAAGAAAGCCAAAGCGGCGGCGGCGGCGGCATCAGCTGAGCAGCAGGCAACGGCCCGTGTGGGCAAGGTGAGGGCAGGGAAGAAGGCGTACTGCGGCAGCATTACACTGCAGTCTGACTTGGACAGCAGGTGCAGGGCGCCAACACTTATTTAAGCAAGGTGCTGCAGCCGGGGGAGCATCCTGAACAGGTGCTCCTTGCACATTTGCCTCCGAGCATGCAATGTACATGGCCGGCCATGCTCACATCTGCTGCAAACCTTAACCTCCAGATACGAGCCTACCTGGCCAGCCGAGCGGCTCAGCTGGAGGGAGGCGCAGAGGTGGGCTGTGACTGGTTGCACGGCTAAATGTGCTGCACAAACCTGGCAACTCATTGCTCCAGCTTGATCACATCTCCTGCCACAACCGTGCAAGCCCTTTCATTTTTCACCCACTGCTGCAGGGCCTGCTGTGCGGTGAAGCCATCCCGCTGGCAGACGTGTTGGAGCACGTGTGCTCTCAGCTGCCGCCCGGTGTTGGCCAGGTGGGGTGCGGCAGCACATCAGCACATCGCAGCAAGTGTCATCTGCTTAGCACGCTTGGATTGGTGCAGTGCGGCTGATCAGTGATGTGCAGAGTCACGGATGCACGTACTGCGGCTGAAGGAGCGATGGCCATGCGCACTGACTGGCTACTTGAACTGCAGCGCTTGATCAAACTGCCTCCTCACCTTCCACCATGCCTTTGCAGGCGGTGGCGGCAGCCCTGCAGCAGCAGGGCGGCCGCCTGCCTTCAGTGCTCTACCGCCCACCTGCTGCTGATGGTGCTGCTAGCTCCAGCAGCAACGAAGCGGCACTGCTGGGTCAAGAGGAGTGGGAGGCTGCTTTCGAGCGGGCAGTGCTGGACCAGCAGGCCTTTGAGCGAGAGGCAAGCTTGGCTTGTGACGTGCCACAGCAGTGCTGTGATCAGTCGTGCTGGCAAGTTGTTGTGCCACGGCACTGCCATGGACAGAATGCCTGCTGGGCCTCCTGCGCAGACAGTGGTGGCTCTCTTGTGCGCCTCTCCTGCCCCATTTCTGCCCCTCACAACCTCCATGCATCTGCAGGTGTCAAGCTTCTTCGAGGGCAGCAGCGAGGAGGGCTCCCTGCCGCACGTACTGCGCCAGTTGGGCATCCAGCCGACTCCGCTGCAGGTAGCCAGCAATTGAGTGCGGCTATGGAATGCCCTTTTGTGGGTATCCATGCCCAGCCGCAGTTTTTAGGCTGAGCAAAATTGAGAATCCATGTTTAGTGCCCTGCCTGCTCCCTGGCTGCAGAGCTTTGCGGACTGGACTGCGCCACAAGCTGCTGAGGCCCCACGGCCAAGTGGCGCGCAGCTGGCTGCTCTAGCGCCGCAAGATGCCCAGGCCGTGGCGGCTTGGCGGCAGGAGGCCGGCGAGGCCCCGCCGGCTGACGGCCCTGCCATCCAAGTGAGCTGCTTCATTTGGGTGTGCTTTGATGGTGGATTGTCAGGTGCCGCTCCGGCGTCTCATGCTCATTCTGCTGTCGGGCTTCTCTCTGCAACTGCACGCATGAGCGTATCAGCATGAGTTGTAATTGTCGATGCTCCCTTCCATCCCACCTGGCAGGCGCGGCATGCCATCGTGTGCATGCACCAGCCGCAGCTGGACCGCTTGGCTGCGCTGCTGCGAGAGCACCTTAACTTGAGCTGCGAAGCAGGTGAGGGGGCGATCACTGCTCTGTGCTAGGCTGAAACTGTGGGTGCACCGGCCAGCCAGCGAGCTCGCGGCCGCAGCTTTGCATGACTTGAACTACAGTGAAGGAGAGCGCTGCGTGGCACCTTTGCGCGGAGCGTCTGTTGTTTTGTTTCCATATGTGCGCATCCTGCGCTTGTGCAGACAGGAGGCACCAGCCTGTCCTCTTGCTTACACCTGTTGCTCACAGCTGACTCATCTTTCCACCTCCATGCGGTCTCGCTCCGCAGGAAAATTTGTCGAGCACGCGGCAGCGATTGCTGATCTGTGTGACAGGGATTTCACGCTGCATGAAGCGTATGGCTTTGGAAGCCAACCGGCGATCAAGGCTAGTGCAGGGCCGGAGGGTTGGATGCACCCAACGCTGCATACACCTGAAACCTTCTGCATTGCCGCGGGGAGATGAGCAACCACCCTGCCGTCAGCCAGCCGTGCGCACCCAGTGTCTGCCTGCCTGCCGCTAACTGCCTGCACATGGCACTGTCCTTTGTCTGCATGTGCAGGCATATGATGTCATGCTCACCCTGCTGCGCGGCCAAGCGCTGCTAAAGGGAGCGGCAGCGGCCAAGGCAGGCAATGGTGCCGCCACAGCGGTGGTGCAAGCGCAGCTGCTGGGAGCTCGTACAGACCCGCAGCTGCTGCTGTCGCGGTCGCCGCAGGTGCAGTCTTGGGCGCCTTGCCTGCTGCAGTTAAGGCTCCGCAGCTGCAGTGTTGAGAGTGGCACGAGGCAAGTGGTCTTGATTTACTGAACATGCCGGCTGGGCGGGCTGAATCCAATCCCGAGCACACGTCACTGAAATCGTCCTCCCTGCCTCCTGCACCCTGCACAGCACTCCCCTGCTGAGAAGCTGGCCCGCCGCGATGCTGCAGCCCTGCTGCAAAGCTTGACGAGCAGGGAGGGCCGCCAGCTGCGACAGCCTCTTCGTGCCGCCTGCTTTGTGCACTGGCACATGCTTGTGGCAGGCCTGTCGACTGCACCACAGCAGGCAGAGGGAGTTGAAGCCGCTGTGGACGAGGCTGCACTACTGGAGGTGGGTGGTCGAGGGAATGGAGAGCTCGGCATTGCTGCATGTGCGACGGCGAGCAGAAGATTCAGTGGATCCAGCAGGATGAGAAGTAGGCTCACTACCCTGTCATTTGTGCCCCCTGCACTGGCCCGGCATACTGCGCTGTGTTATGATGGCACCCCCACATTGCCTGCTTGCAATCACTTGCCCCACAGGCCAAGCGCGCTCTGGCTGACCAGTGCCTGCTGGGCTTCAAGCTCTTGGAGCAGCGCGCCCGCCTCTCCCCGCTGTGGAAGCCAGCCGTAGCAGACCTGCTTGCAGCAGCTGCCAGCGGCGGCAGCTCCGGTGCTGCCGGTGGTGCAAGCGGTAGTGGATGTGGTACAAGCGCGGCAGGGCAGCACTCCAGCCTGCGGCTGATCGGTGAGGAGGTGTTGCTGTCTGGCTCGCATGCAATAAACACGCTGCAATGCAGGCATGCGCAGCGCCACTCGTCTGCCAACCTCACAATTGAGCATGCAGTTGTGCTACAGAGAACTCAAATCTGCTGCCACTCCTTTGCAGGGTCGGAGGAGGCGCGTTGGCAGGCCCCACTGTGGCACCTGCTGCAGGACGCAGGCTCCCTGCCGCTCTCCGCCCTGGTGCCGCTGCACGCGCTGTGCTGCATGCTGGCGGGCAGCAGCTTTGCAGACGTGGGCGATGTCGGTGCACTGGCGCAGGTGGGGCAGGCAGTACTGTGTTTTTCTCTGCTGGGCGTGCTGTGCGGGCATTGGCATTCAATCGCGGCTGGCTGCTGCCAGTGGGCGGGTATGCACTTCCTGCAGAGAGCTTGCAGGTCTGACTGCAAAGCCATGCATGATGTCACATGCCTTCCATCATTGCTAACTGCAGGAGGCGGTTGCACGTATTGCTTGCCCAATTTCTGTGGAGAGCAGCCAGCTGGCGCTGTCGGCTGCTGCCCTGGACGCCGCCATGCACCCTGACAAGGCAAGCCGGAGGGGAGCAGTGCACTTTGAGGGATTTTGCTGCTCAGGGCTGGCATGAAAGACAGAGCTGGCCGCTAGCAAGGACACACTCGCTGCACTGCGCTTCAACTCCGGTTTGAAGGCTTTCAACCGAGACCTGCACTACTAAAACATCTGCTGTCACCCCAATGTTTCAATACCCTGCAGGGCAAGCCCAAGTGCGGCCACTTGCGCACCGACCGCTTCTGCCTGCGCTGCGCCGAGGAGCAGCTGCACAAGCAGGCAACTGCTCATGATGTGGCGTCAGCGCTGGCAGACGCTGCGGCAGGGGTGGCCAGCATTGCGAGCAGCGCCTTCCCCGACCTATTGCCAAGGTGCGTTGGTTGAGGGGCAGACCGGGAGAGCGCAGGACGGGTGCATTGCTGAGCGAGTAGCCGGCAGGTTTTGTCATGCAAGGCCCTCCTTGGCGCTGGGCCAGCCAGAGCAGCAGGTGCACCTGGCGCCAGCTGGCAAGTGTTGCATTTCCTCGAACCCGCCAGTCAGCTCCAGCTGACACAATTTTTGTTTGTCCCAATTTTCGTGGATGCAGCCTTGCGACTCTGGAGGGCGCTGTCCAGGCCTGCCGCGAGATTGTTTTCCTGGTGAGCCGGAGGGTTGCAACTGGTACAGCGTAGTCGGGTGCTAGTATGGCGCATGCGTGTCAGTACTACCCTGCAGATTATTGTACTGAGGGCTGGCAGGAGTTTGATGAGTGAGTTGGCATGCGGCCGGATGGTTGCACGCATGATGCAGCTGGGGTTGTGGCGGGGTTGGCCTGATCGGGGCACAGATGCACATGGGTAAGGACTGCTACACTCGGCTCACTGCACTGCTCTGCACACACCTGGCAGGAGCGCTTGGCGAGCGCCGCTGCCCAGCACTGCCGCCAGCTGTTGCGGCAGGTCGGGTCTGATTGGTCGTCGGTAGTGCAGCTGACCAAGGCACTCGTGCAGGCGGCCAAGGTAACTGATATTGTGGCTGCTTGTTGCCTGCTCAGACATGCCATCTGTATGTACAGCAAGTTGGCAAGCGCAGCCTGCCTGGCATACCCCAACCTGTCCACAGCAGCGATGTGCCCAGCCTGGTTGCAGCAACAGCATGCGTGAGCAGCGTGCGGAGTGCACCCTTGGCCATGCCTTGCATGCAGTCCTGTGCCACCCTCCCAACATCGCCTTGTCCTGGCTTGCAGGACCCCAGCGCTGGCTCTCAGGAGCGCCAGCGGCAGCGGCAGCTGGCATTGCAGGGCCTGCAGGCCACTCAGGCTCTGGCTGGGTCACTTCCAGCAGCACAGCATGCCGGCCGCCAGCTGCGCTCCACTTTCAGCGAGGCCGCTCTGCTGGCCAGGGCAGCCAAGCAGGCCCTGACCCAAGCACGGGAGCAGCTGCGGAGCGCGATGCCGAATGGCAGGTGGGTAGATACTTTTCATGGTGGCACAGGATGGTGTGGGACGGGGAGGCACTTGTTTGGGGGCCAAAATGGCTGACAGTGAACACTTGCCCTTACATTGCCACCAGGGCGGGACAGCTGCCACAAAACCTCGGTGCATTTAGTCCAACCAATGCTGAGTCTCTGACTGGTTGCTGCCCCCATGTCGCAGCATTGACAACGACAGCCCGTTCAGCCAGCTGTGCAACTGGATTGCTTCCTTGAGCACCACCCTGTGTGAGATTGGAGGGTGGTATCACCGAGTGACCGACTGAGAGGCTTGGAGGTGGTGTCACAGAGTAACTGGCTAAAGGGCCAGCTTTTCTTCAGTGGATTGCAAGAGGCGCAACATGCCACTGTTTTGGTGGCCGTTGCACTGTTGACCAACGCATGCCTAGATGTTCTAAGGCGCTGGTCAAGCGTGTGAGCCTTCCCCCGTGCCCCACACCCTGCAGGCACGACCGCCAGCAACCCCAGCCACGAAATGCTGCAGGCAGTTTGCAGGCGGCTCTCGGAACATCTGCCGGACGAGCAGCGCCAGCTGTGCAACGCCAGGTGATTTGGAGACGACAACGCCATGCTTGCAAGCATGCCCGCGCATCCTGCATCCTTGCCTGCTGCATGTGCTGGGCATGTCAAGCGTGCCGCCTGTGTTGCCCCGGTTGTGCAACTCTTCCTCCCTGCGTGCTGCTGTCTCTGACCCTTCCGAATCTTGTGAGCATGTGCCATCCTCCTGCCCATCTTCTGCAGCCCCAGCACCGAGGAGCTGCGCAACGTGACAATCATGCTGCTGCAAGTGCAAGCAGCGTTCAGGAGGCACAAGGACGACACGGCTGCTGGGCTGTGCGAACTCTACGAGCAGCTGCTCTGGCTGCAGCACGGCTGCCGCCTCACTCTGCTGCACTGCCGCCGGTGCGCCCCACAAACTGGGGGCTAGGGTACAGGAGCTCACGGATGCTTTCGGGGTTTGCACAGCTGAACGGCTCGCCGCTGTGCAGCATGCACCCCAATCTTGCCTGCCGGCTTGCAAGCAGCCCGTCCTGTTGCATCTTCACATCCTGCCGCTCGTTCCGCTGCAGAGAGATGCAGCTGCAGCTGTGCGCTGTGCCGGTGCAGCGCCCTCTGTTGCAGGGGCTGCTGCGCCACTGCCTGGCTGGCCGCTGGCTGGCTGCTGCTGAGGAGCTGGAACAGGGTGAGAGCGGTGTTTCAATGGTTTGGAAGGATCAGAATTGGAGCAGGCACTGAATGCTTGCCAATCATTGTTTGGTTGCATGCTCACTTACTGACGTGACCATGCGCCTCTCTTGCCCCACTTGCTGCAGCGTCTGCCTCGGCCAGAGCTCCTGCCGCTGCTGCAGACCCCTCATCGATCATCAAACAGGTGAGTGCTGCCTGCCCAGCCGTGCCCTGCAGCCTGGCATGCCGGTACGCAGGTTGCAAGTGCTGCCACAAGATGAGCAGGCCCCGCCGCACTAGAAACCTGGTTGGACTGCGTTCTGCTTAGATCTTCCCTGGCTCTTGCTGCCGCAGCAAGAAGGGCCTGCTGACCGTCCCGCCGTACCTGCCGCCCACTGCCAATGCCGCGCAGATCAGCGCCTACCTGATTCGCAGCATGACAACTGAGGCGGGAGGCAGCAGCAAGGTGGGTGCCATGTGGCCTAGCCTATTCTAGAAAGACCTTGCAGGCTCTGCCACTGGGCCCACACTTGTGCTCACCAAATAGACCAGCATAGCTTAGTCAATATCTTGAGCCTGGAGCCCTGCTTGCTGCAGGCAGCAACGGCCCGCCTGCTGGCTGAGACCGCGACACCGCTGTCAGACATTTTAGAGCGTGTGTGCCCACACCTGGATGGTGCCTCAGGCCACGTCAGTGTGGCTAGTGTCGAGGGACTCACCCCTGGGTTTGCAGCAAGTGAAGCCGCGTTGCATGGACTGCACCACAGCTTGCACGTGTGCACACACTCACCCGCACGCTGGTCCGCAAGTTCTCGGCTTCATGCGCCATGCATGGATGGGATGACAACATCTCTGCTGACATTTTGTGCAGGCCGTGGCAGCCGCTCTGAGCCAGGCCAGCGGCCAGCTGCCGCCCCTGCTCTTTCGCCTGCCTCCCAGCTCCGGTGCCGGCAGCGACAGCCAGCTGCAGCAGCAGCTGCTGGGGCAGGCTGAGTGGGAGGCCGCTTTCGACCAAGCGGCGCTGGATTGCACCGCTCTCCCTGACTTGGCGAGTCGCTTGTGTCGTTCATGCATACTAAATCGGGCAGATGCAAGTGTGGTCGCATTTGCAGCACAGCACAGCAGAGTCTGTCGCTGCAACGTGCTAGAACATCGTGTCCTGAAACCCCAGCCTTCCACAACCTTCAATCCCGCGATTGCTGTGCAGGCTGCACAGCTGCTGGGGGAGGCCGAAGACCAGAGCTCCCTGGCGGCGCTGCTTCACGAGTTGGGTATTGCCCTGCCGCAGCCGCCCCAGGCAAGTATTGTCCAAACCATCTTGCAGCCGGCAGTGACGACCTACAGCGACTGTTGCTGGGTTGTGGGGAGACTGGGCTGTGCTTGTGGGGAGACTGGGCTGTGCTGGCAGGCCTTGCACATTCCCTTGAACAGGCTTCGGACCTGATCATTGCACTGTGTATTTTGTTTCCTTTTCCAGCTGCAGGAGCTCCTCAGGGCCAGGGAGCATTCCGCATGGCAAGGCGCCGCACCATCACCGCAGCAGCGGCTGCTGCAGCAAAGTGCTGATCTGCACGTCGAGGTTCTGGTCACGGACTCGGCCAGTGTCGCAGCCTGGAGGCAGGAGTGGGCACACGAGCAGCGGCGGCCCAGCAGCAGCATCGTGGCCGCCACACGGGTGCGCTGGGGACTGGCTGCGGGCAACTGCAACTGAGATGCAAGGCAGTAGATGCATGGCAGGATGCAGGCAGGGGCAGTTTCTGGTGTGGCAACAGGTGCATGGCACGATACTCATCTGCGAACAATGCGGTTTTGAGGCTACCTGGCCTGTCCGTTCCCTCTCTGCTTGCAGCGGCGGCGCGGCATCGCTGCCCCCGACTCGCCCAAACTGATGAAGCTGGCGCAGTACATGCACGCTTTTGTGAAGGGCCCTGAATGCAGTGAGTGTGCCTGCTTCAGGGGCGGCTAGGGGGCGATTTTCTGTTTTCTGTAGTACTTTCGGGCCGCCGCCTGCAGAGGTCAGCTGCAATCTCCGACGCACACTGTGCCGATTGAGATATGATGCCTGGCCGGTTCATGTTTCAAACAGTCACATGGCTGCACTGCCCATCACTCCTTATTTGAGCATTTCCCCGTGCAGTCGCCTTCCTGTCGGGCGCTGACCTGCTGCGGCAATACACCGAAGTCGGTGCAGGCAAAGAGGTAGGGTTTGTTTTTGAGCCGTTTGCAGGCATCCCAACCGTGAAGACGTTTGCATGTGCTCCCTGCCTCTGCCCCAGCCAGCACATCCGGATTGTCAAGGCACAGCCTGGAACTTCCAGCCTTGAAGGCAATCGTACATACATGCACATTCCGCGCTGCCGCCGCCGCCGCTTGCAGGGCTGCATGGGTGCAGTCACAGCTGTGATGCGCGGGGAGGCGCTGCTTCGCGCGGCAGACGCTGCAGCGGCGGGCAACCGCGGGGTAACCGCCCACCTGCACTCGCTGCTGCTGGGCAGCCTCCAACAGCCGGAACTGCTGCACTATGCCACCGCACACCAGGTGGGGCAATGTTTGGAGGAGCACAGTACGTTGTGCCTTGCGATGTAAACGCAATTGCTTGGAGCTGCAGCAACGTGTGAGTGCCGTTTTATGCGAAAGTAAACCCTGTGGCTGGAACCTGCTCGGTCCAGCATTCGAAGCCCATGCCCCTGCCTCACTCTTCTGCCATCCTTGCAGGCAGCCACGGCACAAGCGCTGGCCGACCTGCGAGCCTTGCAGAGCTATGGCGGCTTGAAGCTGGGCTCTGAGCTGCTGGCGGCGTGCTACCAGCAGTGGCAGGCACTGGTGGCCTGCCAGCCTGTGGAGGGCGACGTTCATGGCGCCTTGCAAGAGGTGGGTGTGTGAATAGCTAGACTCACAGCTCAGGGGATCATGCGGATAAGTGCATGCAGATTGAGCCATGCGGGTGTCGCCTTGCAGACCAAAAGTGCTGCTTTTGACAGGGTTTCCCATGTGGACTGATCAACCAACCAACCAACCAACCAACCAACCAACCAACCGTGTTTTGCTCTGCTCCCTGGACCTCTGCACAACCCTCAAGCTGGCGCATTAGCCATCATGCAAACGCTGCCACCCACTCCTTGCCTCAGGCCAAGCGGGCACTCGTGGTGCGCTGCCAGCTGGCGGCTCAGCTGCTAGAGGCTCGCGGCTGCCTGGCCGTGCTGCACAGCCCAGCCGTCATCGAGCTGCTGATGGACGCCTGCAATGTGTCCACTGGCAGCGCAGCTGGCAGCAGCAGTGTCACGCCAAAAGGGCAGGGGCGGACGTGGCAGCTCCTTTCAGGCGGCATCAGCCCGGGTGAGCTCGCTGCTATCTGCTGCTGCTCACAGTAGGGGCGGTGTGCGGCACAGCAGGGCGCAGGAATGGGTGTGGACATTGAACAGGTGCCTACTCCCAGATTGCAGACAGTCCATCCGTGGCTTCAGGGTTTGCTTGACGGATTCTCAAAACGCCAGGTTGGAGGTAGTTGGACGGGTTGCCAACATTCCCTCCCCTCATCGCAGGGCCAGAAGAGTTGCTGAGGGAGGCGCTGGGCACGCTGGGCGCTGCGTCGCTGGACACCCTGGTGGCATTTCACGCGCTGTGCTGCGCTGTGGTCGCCCAGGCGTATGTGGATGTGTGGGACCTGGGCGCTGATGCACAGGTGGGTTGGCTGTTTGCTCATCAGATTGCTCTTGTCAAGGATCGCAATGGTTTTGCTGTATTGATGTACAACGTTGTTTGTTTTGGTCAGTGGCACTCACGTTACTCAGTCAAATTGCTCCTTGCTACGCTGCAGCGTATAGCATATGCTCCAGCCTTTGCGCGCCCTAAAACATGCACCGCAAGTATTGCAACCTCCCTCGACGCAGGTGATGGTGGCGGCAGCCAGCGGCTGCCTGACTTTCCAAGGCGGCCAGGTGGCGCTGGTGCGGCGAGGACTTGATGCAGTGATGCACCCCAAACAGGCAAGGCACTGGAGTGCAACTGCAAGTTGCCAGTGCATCGGAAGTCTCTGCGGCGCACCGCACAGTCAAGTTGGCATGAAAGCAAGCACAGTGTGCAGAACACGCATGCACAGAACAAGCTGTCTCATTGGACTGTTTCAACCATGACGTTCCCATCTGCTGCTCGCCACCCCGTCACCCATCCTTCACCCTCAGGGCCCGCCCCCCGAAGACCGCCACACCAAACCCGCTACCTTCTGCCTGCGCTGCGCCACCGTGCCCGGCGCACAGGCCCGTCCAGCAGACCTTGCTCACGCCCTGGCCGGCGTGGCTGCCGGCGGCCGCAGCATCGCGCTCAGCGCTTTTCCGGATGCACCTGCGCCGCCTGAGGCGGATAGGTGAGGGCATTTGGGGGCTGTGGCCGTCGTATTGGAGGCGCATTGTTTTTCAGCAGACAGCACCCAGGCCTTCTCACGCACCAGCACATTCTGGCGAGGCAACAGCTGCCCCAGCTTGACCGCACCAGACAACCACAGCAGCGCCTTATGTGCACCCGCCACCTATCCACCTGCAGGGATGGGCAGGCAACGCTGGACCTCTGCCGAGAGCTCATGCTGCTGGTGCGCACCTCACATGCACATCCGATGCTGCAGTGCCAGTGGTTTGGCTTGACTGCGGGGCTTGTACAGCACTGCGTGTGCAGAATGCCATTAGGGCACCTTGCATGCTTTCTTGCCCCATTCAATCGGGCACGCTGTACTAGTATGCCGTTTGTCCCGTCATGGCCTTGCCGCAGGAGGGCATCGCAGCGGCTGGCATTGCTGCTGCGGAGCAGCGACTGGCCGAGCTCGGCAGGTGTTGGAGGGAGGAGGCGATCCGCGCTGGAATGGAGGCTGAAGTGGCAGAGCAGGTAGGCAGCTGCATGATGGACGGCATAAGCTATCGCTCGGTCCGTGGGAAACGCAGCTGCTGCCCCCCTGTACCCGTGCTGTGCCGCATGCTATACACGTCAGCAGCACGTGCACTGTGCACCGGCTCGATTACACCCCCAGCCTTAACAGTACAACTTGGGTTTCACTGTCCTTGCATTCAGGCCACCGGCTGCCCGCCGCCCAGCCAGCTGCACGAGCAGTTGGCAGCTGCTCTGCGGTGCACCGAGGCTCTGGCAGATCGTGCCGCAGCCGGCACCAGTTTTGCGGCGCACATGCGCAGCCTGGCTGGGCGGCTGGACAGGGTCGGCCTCGCCAGCCTCAGGCAAGCTGCCGGCAGGCATCCATTTGGGCAAGGACAGCCTGAGCGCAATTGGCACTGATGCCTTTCTGAGCGCTGATGATGTGCCAGTTGAGCAGGGTCGCTTGCTCTGAGTCTGCACATTAATTTCCATTAACCCTAAGGTCGTCTCCTGCCTGCTCCTTGCAGGCGCTTAGCTTGCTTGGTGCAAAACCCAGCAGTTGCGGCGCTCCTGAGGCACACATTAGAGGAGGTTACCTCCCTCCACCTCCTGGCAGGCAAGCACTCAACTGCGCGATGCAGTACACTGTTCGGTGTGCTGCTGCTCCAAGCACTGCTGAGCACAGCTCCATGCCCCTTTCCTCTGCCTGCAAGCAAGGCCACTGCTGTCACCAGTGGCCTGCCGCTGGCCTGCGGCAAGTCGCCAGCCAGGACGCTGCCCTGTCTTGACTATCCCTCCAAAAGTCATCTGCTTGCTCTGTTGCAGAGAACCAAATAGGCGCCGTCCAAAGCAAGCCAGGCTGGCAGGAAGCTCACCAGAAGCTGGAGGAAGTGATGGAAGGAGTGCACACTCTGGCTGCCGCCAATACGGCGGCAGATGCGGCAGTCGGCGATGTGATGATGGCAACCGAGCGCCCGCCGGATGCAGCAGCAGCGGTGGCGGCAGTGGCAGACAGACCTGCTGCCACACCAGAGTGGTTAGTGCTGCTTGGGGTGTACTGAGATGCTCTAAGCTTGCATGTCCTGCGGATTCCTCAGCCGCCTTGCACATCGAGTCGCCTGCTGGTCCAAAAGCCTGCCGCACCCATCCAGCTTCCTGACCTTGTGCTAGCCTCCCTGCCGTTGCAGGCAGGCTGCGGCGCGCGAGGCTGGTACGGAGTGCCGGCGCCAGCTGGACAGCCTTTGCCGCTGCATTGAGGTCCACCTCACCTGGGACTTGGCTCCACTGATGGATCTGGCTCTGGACAAGCTGCACTGCCTGCGGACCGCCTGCCGCATGCAGCTGCACCGCTGCCGCAGGCGCGTGGGCGGGCCGGGCGGGCGGGCGTGCATGCTTGTGTGTGCGCATGCAAGAGTGTAGAGTTGCGGACCCTTGCTTGTAGGCATAACAAATGTTGGGGATCTGAACTTGCATGCGCATGAGATTCACCGGCATTGTGCTCATTGCCGCTGACTCAGTATTTCTGCACTTCCATGTGCCATGCGCAGGGAAGTGCAGCGCCGCCAGTGCTGCGTGCCGGTGCAGCGCCTGCTGCTGGAGGGGCTGCTGCGCCACAGCCTGGCTGACCGCTGGCTGGCTGCTGCCGCTGAGCAAGGTGGGCTGGCAAGAAGGTTGTTGAATTGCATCACTTGTCTTTTCCTGCCGCCACACTGCCCTGTTCATCACACAGCATGCATCATAGGGCGGCTGTGCCGGCAGCGCAGGGGCTTTGCACCATGGCGGTCCGAACGGCTGCTGATTGTGTCCCTCTGCTCACACTGTTCAGGCATCGAGGCTCCAAGCCTGGCTGAGCTGCAACCGGCAGATGCCCTGGCACATGAGACTGCAGCTGGCGCCGCAGACAGCACTGACTCTGTGCAGGACTCCGGCAAGCGGGGCAAGGGGTCGGCTACGCGCAATGGCAAGGCGGCTGGCGCAGAGGCAGCCGTCGCAGATGCACAGCGGGCACAGCAGGCAGCAGAAGCAGAGGCTGCCATGCAGGCGCTGCTGGCTGAGGAGGAGCGGGCGGCTGCCGCGAAAGCGCAGCAGGCCCAGCGCAAGGTGCGCTCGAATAGTGTTGCTACTGTGTGGAAAGGACATGCATGGCTGAATCGAACAGCGCACGGTGTGCAGGCACACGTTTGGGCGGCGCGCGTTGTTTCCACAGTTGCCCTGGTCTTGCTGTCCCTCTCGCAGGCCGCCAAGCGCCAGGCCCGCAAGCAGCAGCAGGATGCCGCTGCCGCAGCACCAGCGCCCGAGGCGCAGCCTATTGCGTCGGCTGCAGGGAAAGCACCTGCAGCGCCAGTGGAGCCTGCTGATACAGCTGACGAGCGTGAGGCAGCCAGCGAGCTTGGGGCAAAGGCAGCAGAGGCGGCAGGCTTGGAGGACGATGACAGCGCCACCAGCGATGCCACTGAGGCCGCTGCTCCAGTTGAGAGCCTTCCAGATGACCAGGAGGACGGCGGCTTTACCCCAGCCAAGCTGAAGCGCCGGCGCGGCAGCAAGCCTAGCGGCGCTGCCCTTGATGCCGCTGGGGGATCCTCCACGCCTGGCGTGCAGCTCAAGGAGGGGGTGGCAGAGACAGCAGCTGAGCAGCACGAGCAGCAGCAGGAACGGGAGGAGAGCGATGAGCAGCTGGCACGCCGCCTGCAGGTGGGGCTATGCACCCTGTATTTGGTTTGTGAGAGTTGCCTGCAAGCGTGTGAGCTTTGAGCACCTTAAGTTGGCTTTTATACATGCACAGAGTGGGCATGTGTGTTCCATTGTTTCTTACATGTTCTGCACAGCAGGCAACCTGATGCCAGTTGTCCGCCTCCATCTGCCCCACAGGCGCTCTTTGATGCTGAGGCGGCTCAAGCCCTGCAGCAAGGCGAGCGCCGGGCCGCTCCCGCCGCCTCGTCAGCTACCCGCTCGTCCTCAAGCGCAACACACCCTCCAGGGCTGCTGCCTGTGCCACCGCACGTGCAGCTGGTTGCAGCAGCGACCCCTGCACCAGCGTCTGCACGGCTGGACCCCCTGGCGACAGCTGTAGCTGCCGCGGCGGCGGCCGCTGCACGGCCGCTTACTGTCCTGAACCGTGAGCCGCCTGTGGGCCTGAGCCTGGATTCTGAGGCGCTGCCTGGGCAGAGCAGCCTGCTGCGGCTGCCTTACGAGGATCAGGTGCCAGGGGCTGCCATCCCTGTGGCAGCCACAGCAGCAGACTCAGCACTTGACGCAGCAGCGCCCCAGCCAGCGGCAGCAACATCAGAGGGAGATCTGCCGCTGCCGCCAGCAGCAGCAGTGGCGGCAGCTGCGGCTGCAGCAGCGGCAGGCCTGGGCACCAGCACCCCTCCAACGACGCCAGCAGCTGCTGCACAGAAAGTCCAGCTGGGCCCGGCAACCCCGCTGCAGGCACCCGAACCCAGCAGCCGCAGCGGCGGAGCAGCCGCCTCGGCCGCCCGAAACCTGGCTCCGGCACTCGAGGCGGCAGGCCTCATGCCGGCGGCAGCCCAGGCAGCAGGTTCACAGCCCAGCTCAGGGCAGCGGGTCATGGCAGCACGCTATGCCCCGCTCACTGCTCAGGCGGTACCGCCGCCGCCGCCACCACCACCACCACCGCCGCCAGCAGTACCGCAGTCAGTAGCCACCGCAGGCGCTCGGCTGCGGTACCGGCCACCTTTGGGCCCCATGCAGCCACCGCCGCCCATCCTCCTGCCACCCAACTTTCCGCCCATGTACCTGCCACCAGCCTACTTCCAGCCTGCAGCGACCAGCAGCTGCAGCGCAGCGACAGCTGGTGGACTGCAGCCCTCTGTGCCGCCGCCGCCCCGGCCCAAGCCGCCGCCGCCGCCAGGGGATCCGCCCACAGGAGCAGCAGCGATGCAGGCCGCACTGCAGCTGCCGACAGGCGGGGCTGCTGCGCCTCCTTCAAGCCCCTCCAAGCTCCGTGTGCAGGCTGCTGAGTTCACACCCAGGCAGCCTCCGCCGCTGGCGCCCCTGCCAGGACAGCAGCCAGCCGTGGCAGCGGACCAGCTGGCGGCATTGGCGAGTGCCTTGGTGGCGGCGCCAGCAGCAGCTGAGGAGCAGCCGGCGTTGGGGCAGCAGGACCAGCTTGCCACCCTGCAGGCAGCTCTGGGCGCCAGGCCTGCAGGTCTGGCCGCCTCCCCTGGCCTTGCCAACCTGCTGCAGCAGCCAGCAGAGGAGGGGGCGACCTCAGCAGGCACAGCAGGCACAGCACCCACAGCGCAGCAGCAGCAGGCACAGCACCAGCCGTACCTGTCCTGGCTGCCTGGCATGCGCCCTCAGGAGCTAGCGGCAGCCCGGCAGGCGGCAGATACGGCCCGCGTTGGCCAGGCAGGCCCCAACGCCAGCAGCAGCCGCAGCGTGCCGGGCACAGGCTTTGGCTGGCATGGCGCTGACAGCGCAGATCATGCCATGGTGCAGGCCAGCCTTGCCCAGGAGGGAACTACGGAAGTGGGAGGCGGCTGGGAGGCAGACGGCTGGAGCGGCGGCGGCTGGGACGATGATGCCGAGCTCCCTGCTTTGATGGACGCAGATGAGCCCCCGCCCCTGCTAGAGGACGATTTCGGCTTCCCCCTGCTGGCCGAGTGGCAGGCCGGCGCTGATGCCGGGTCGGAGTGGGCGGGTGGGCTGGCCCCCAGCTGGAGCCAGGCGCTGTTCCCTGCGCTAGAGCGGCCACCACCTGCGGGTGAGGGTGCTTGGGCGGTTGGAGTGTCAGTTGGCTTTGAGAAGTTTGCACAGGTTTCTGGATGCGGTTTTCCAATGATAGCTGGATGCAAACGTTGCTCGCCGCTGTAGCGCTTGCACCGCCGTGTTCTCGACACCCCTGCCTCAGTCACAAGCAGTGCTCCTTCCCTTGCACTGTGCAGGCGAGGCGCTGGCGCTGCCCGGCCTGAGGAACAGCCTGGGAGAGTACAACTGCTTCCTCAACGTGGTGCTGCAGGTGGGCTGGGCTGGTGATGTGTGAGGGTGCAGGGCGGTCAGCCGGTTGCAGTCTGCTGCATACATACGTTGCGCGCGCAGTCCTGGAACACACTGCAGTTCAATCCAGGCTGAAGAGGCTGGCGACCACTTTAATCGTGCTCCATCTTGCCCTGTCCGCCCCATGCGCAGTGCCTGTGGCGCTGCACAGCCTTCCGGCAGCAGGTGAGACGGTGCTGTAGGGCTCTATCCGGTGGCCACCTGCATGGGGAAAGCTCAATTCGGGATCTGTCGGGGCTTTGCCAAGCAGTTGCAAGTGGTCCCCTGCCGTACGAACTGCTACATGCAAGCGGACAGCCCAGCCCTCATCCTCCCTTACTGAACCTCGATTCCCACTACCGCAGGTGCTGGCCTGGCCGGAGCGGTTTCGAGAGGCGCACCCCGCCACACTGGCGCTGTGGGACCTGTTCCAGCAGCTGGCAGTGCAGGTTCGGTTTTGTTATCCATGGTTATGCGCATGTGTTGTGTGGATGGCACATGCTGCCTTGGCGCTGTGGGACCTGCTAGCAGGTGGCACGATAGGTGCCTGCTGCACTTCTTCGCCCGCACGCGTGCTACGTGCAGGCTGGTCCAGCTCGAGTGCCGCTCGCAAGCAGCGCTTTGCTCGACCCCTTTGTGCTTGCACCTTGGAATGGAGGCCAGTGCAAGGTGTCCACATTCCCGCTACTGCCACCATGCAGGAAGCGGCGGCCCAAGCTGCGATGCAGGCGATGGTGGCAGCAGATGGCGGCAGCGCAGGAGCGTCTCCTGCCACGCTTTCGGCCGCCTGGGGTGCAGACGCATTAGTGCGGCGGCGCCGCGCTGCCGACCCCTCAGGTCGGTAGGCTTGACAGTAATCATATGATCGGTGGGGAGCTGTGATGCATGTTCTGACCAGCCGACTTGCAAATGCAAGCTCTGGGTTGTGCAGACTGTTCAATTGACAGCGCACCCTCTGCGTTGGGTGCAGGTCTGCGCGAGGCGCTGGCTGTGGCGGGCTGCTCCGACCGAGCGTTTGAAGTCGGTGGGTGACACCTCTCGTGGTTTGACTGTCGTTCTCAATATGTGGCGCAGTATCCCAGCCAACACTTGGCAAGAAAGCGCGTGGACTGCCCACGTGATGCAGAGATGCAAAGGCACACCCTGGCAGCTGCACTGCTTGCCAGTAGCTAACATGGCTATCAGCCCTCCCGCAGGCGAGATGAACGACGCGGGCGAGGTGCTGCTGACGCTGTACGAAGCCATCGACAGCGTGGCGCAGGTGTGTCTCTGAAGCCGCCTTGAGCGCTGCGTATGCGCAGCCGGCGTCTCCATGCATCACCTGCCCCATGATGCCAGTGACAGAACACCTACAAGAAACGGAGCACATGTATTGAACACACCCACTTTTGCAGGCCCAGGGTGTGCCCAATTGTGCACAGGAGGTGGCGGGCCTGGTGGTGCGCTGCTTGCTGTGCTGCTGCTGCTGCTGCTCTGCTGTCTGTGAGGGCGGTGCAAGCCACACTAGCCAGTTCATAGCAGTGGCTGGATTGGGTTGCTGCAATGCATGGCCTGGCGGCTCGTATGCCGATGTTTCCGACCCAAAGCCTTCAGCCGTTGATATTCCTGTAGTGCCCCGCTGCCCGCCCGACCTAACACACCCAAGGCCTTCAGCCATTGATATTCCAGCCGTGCCCTGCTGCCCATCCGACCCAGCAGGTGTGGGAGGGCGTGCACTGCGCCGCCTGTGGCAAGACCACCCACCAGAACGAGTACACACAGTACTTTTACAACACGCAGGTGGGGACTTGGATCGGCGCCAGGAGGGGGCAGGGCAGGCGTAGCTGGAAACAGCACAGGGCAGCGGCAGGGATGGGCTGCTGTGCCTTGCACCAATGATGCCGTGGATGGTGGCCCACCCCGGGAAGAAGCATCTCATTACACCTTGCACCTTGCTGCATTGCGCGACCTCAGCCTGCCTCACAGTCTGTTTTCTGCACCCCTTGCACCTGCCTTCATCAGGCAATGGCCATGCGGGAGGCCCGTGCGGCGGCCCTGGAGGAGCGGCGCAGCGGGCGCATCGGGTGCGGTGCCATCATGCCATGCCATGCACTGCACAGCCGCTGCAACTTGCAGTGAACGCGTCCCGAACGGCACGTACCTGGCAACTTGCCCCATAGCCGCAGTGTAAACAGGGTTGGCTGTTAGTGTGGCAACTGCTTCCAACTTTGGCTCCAGACCATTTGCGCCCTTGCCCACCCCCGTGCAGCAACAACACGCTGGGCAAGCGGCTGCGCGCGGCGGAGCAGCAGCTGGAGAAGACCTGCGATGTGGACGAGGGTGAGGGGCAGGGCACGAGTTGGCTCACTCCATGAAACGTAGTTGCATGTTAAATGTGCGTTGCCGCGCCTCAGCCGCTGGCGGCGCCCGTGCCACCCTTGCTGTCCTGCCATGGTTGCTTGTGTATCCATTTTGCGACATTTGCCACTCCTCAAATCTTTTCCCTCAAACCGCAGGCGGCTGCGGGCGCCTGCTGCCGGTGCAGTTCCGCTTGCTGCGCGCGCCCCGCGTGTTCAGCCTGCAGGTGGGCAGGATGTGCTGTGCTGCGCAGTGCAGTGCTGTACTCTGGCGTGCGGTGCTGTGCGGCGCTGCACACCTGCTGGTCTCCGTGCTGTTAGCACTCAAGTTCGCTTGGCACTTCCGCTTTCCTGCTGCAGCTGACGTGGCAGAACGCGCGGGAGGAGCCCGCCGACATCGCCGCCACGCTGCGCGCGCTGGACGAGCGGGTGGGTCCTTCCCTCTGGGCACAGAGTGCCAGTGTGGGTTGCAGGCTGCACTGTGTGGTGCGCAGACCTAATAGCACTGGTTGTCCTTGGGCAGCGGCTGTTCTGCACCGATCCCCACATTGCACTCCTTCCTTCCCTCTCCAACTGCAGCTGGCTCTGGATCAGGTGTACCCTGGAGAGGCAGCGAAGGAGCGCACCTACCGCCTGCGCTCGGTGAGCCGGGAACGGGCGGGTGCTCAGCTTTGCCGTGCAGCAGCTTTGACCGATTTCGCTGTGGTGATGAAGTATGACCCAGTCGTTCCTCTCAGGGTGGGGCCGTGAGTACATCGTTTGGGCTTGACCCCCTTATGCTCGTAGCTGCTCGAGCGCCTTGTCAATGTGCACAGCCTCTCATCATGTGTGCAGATGGTGTGCTACTACGGCGCCCTCTACTCCGCCTTTGTGCGCCTGCCGGAGTTGGGGGACGAGTGAGCTGCAATGGCTTGATTTTGTGGGGTTGTAGGTGTTTGATGTCATGCTTAATTGCACACAGCTGAGGGATTGCTGGCGGTGCATGGTGCCAGGCCTTCTGTGACAAATCCTCTCTGCTCGTGTCCGCAGGTGGGCCATGTTTGACGATGCCGCAGTGTCCAAAGCAAGTCTGGGCTGTTGTGTGGGCCGGGGTGTGGTCAGATCGGAATGCGCGGATTAGGTTCAAGTCGCGTCAGCAGTCGTTAGCAGCGGTTGTGCTCAGCTAGTTAATGTTGCCTGCCTTGGATGCATTGTGCAGGTTGGCGCCTGGGACGAGGTGGTTCGGCGCTGCGAGGCGGGCCGCATCCAGCCCGGGTAGGGGGCTCAGCCAAGACCATCTGCGTGTGAACGCCGGGCATCAGGGTCTAGACAGAAGCAGATGTGCTTGCAATCTTCGCCATGATAGCCGCCTTGCAGCTCGCTCATATACCTGGCTTTCAACCCCCGTTCTGGACCTTCCCTTGCTCCTCACAACCATTGCTGCAGCGTGCTGTTCTATGAAGAGGAGGAGATGTACGCATGAAGGGCAGCTTAGCATTGGCACAGCATGAGGTGCAGCGCAGCAGCACACAGCACGATGCAGCGAATCAGCTGAGCCTGCAGCGTGCTATGTCGCTGTGCGGCCGTTGCACGGGAGATAATGCCCCAGTGGAGGCGGCTGCGATAAAAAAACCAATTTGCATCGCACTAGTGACCAGTTCAAACGCTGTCCCTTCGACACCACATCAGCCAACTCTCTTCTGCATGCACCGCAATGAGGCATCAACTGCCAATCTTTCCTCCTGCCACTGCGAATCGTCCTACTGCATCCGATTGCATGCTAGTTCTTGTGCTTTAAAACCCCACTGGCACAGGCAGGAATGCGCAGACTCAGCGGCGGCGCTCGCCATGTCACATTGGCCGATCCAAGTGCACGTCTGCAGACCATCGCCTGTGAGCGCTGCTCGACAACTGCAAGCTATTACTATGCAGGGGTGCAAGCTGAGGGATCGACCAGTGCGCCTTGCTGTCACTAACGTTTACACGGCGACCGTGCAGGGTAAGAGGTTTCGCTTGCCGTCATCTGCTGCACTCCCACACAGCTGCAAACTTGCTTTGAGCAACCAAGCAGCGGAGCAGCGAAGGTAGCCTGCTCTCCGCACCACCACCTCGCACCGCCGCAGCCGCTGCCGCAGCCATCGCCGCAGCAGTCAGCCTCGAGGCAGCAGCCCACCCTCCCGTCTGTCCTGTTGCCTTGCAGAGCACCGCCAGCATAATCCATGGATCACGGCGCTTGCGGTTGGAGTAGCAGGGCTGCTGCTCGCATCAAGCCGCAAGCAAAGCCCATGGACCAAGACGCTTGCGGCTGGAGCGGCAAGCCTGCTCCTCGCAGCGGGCGCTGCCCGGCAGGTGGACAGGCCAGCGGGCACTGCTGTGCCGCAGGCACCAGAGCAGCAGCAGCACAGCAAAGGAAGGAAGGGCCGCCCTGCCGACGCGGCCCAACATGCTGCCAAAAAGCAGCAGGCCCAGAAGCAACTTCAGATGCAGAAGCAGCAGAGCGGGAGGCAGCCTGGCGACAAGAGCAAATCGAGGCGGAGCAGCAGCGGTGGGAGAGGCCCGAAGCCCAAGCCAGGCGGGCGGACGAGTAAGTGTGGCAGGCGTCCAGCCCAGAGAAGCCTAGGTCCAGGAAAGAGCCTCCCACTTGGTGACAGCGGTTGGCTCATACGCGGTTGACACAGCCTGGCATAGCCGGCGGCCTGCTTACTTTCCTCTTCCCTCAGGGCAGCGGCCCTGCCAGCATGAGCTGGCCTGTTGGTGCCTGCTCGCCTTCCTGCATTTGCTCCATTGACTTGCACTCTGCAGGCGAGGCGCTGGCGCTGCCCGGCCTGAGGAACAGCCCGAGCGAGTACAACTGCTTCCTCAACGCAGTTGTGCAGGTGCGCTTGTTGAAGCCCAAGCAAGGCGATCTATGGATGCCATTCGAGTTGGTGATGCTTGGAAGCTGTGCTCCGCATTTACTCGAGTGTTGAACTGTACCCAATCAGTTTTGACCTTAGCAGTCGTGCACCTTGCCTGCCCCATGCGTCGCAGTGCCTGTGGCGCTGCACCGCCTTCCGCCAGCGGGTGGCTCGGCGCTGCAGGGCTTGAGCAATATCTGCTTTCCGTTCAATATGTGCATCTTTCGCAAAGCTGCCATCTGCTGGACAGTTCACAGCATGGGCATGCCCGGTGCCTTTCTGGGCTGCCTGCACCACTCCTCACTGCAGGCGCTGGCCTGGCCGAAGCCTTTCCGATGGGCGCACCCGGTTATACTGGCGATCTGGTACCTATTCCGGCAGCTGGCGAAGCAGGTCTGTGTTCTTACTGGTCATTGTTCTGGCTGTTGCGTTGTGCTGCAGGCGCAAGGAGCCTGCCCCAGCAGCTGGCGGGACATGTGCCCGCTGCACTTCGTTGCCCGCATTGCATGGCGCGTGCAAGCTATCCTGCACAGAGTTATGCACAGGCAGTGCTTTGCGTTGTGGTTGCTGGACATGCGGCTGTGGGACTAGCTAGCAAGATGCCAAATGCATTTTGTTTCCTGCTGCCTTTGCGTATGCAGGAGAAGGCGGCCCAAAGCGCGATGCAAGACACAGTTGCAGGCGCAGGCAGCAGTGCTGAAGCCTCGGCGGCTGCCTGGGGCGCTGATGCGGCGGTGCGGCGGCGCCATGCGGCTGACCCTTCGGGTGCGGAGTTTGGCAGCGTGGTTACAGGACTGCGCGCGATGGCATGATTGATTGCAGGACACGTGGGTGCCTTGGCAAATGCGTGTGCGGCGCAGAAGCAGCTCCAGGTGCACCCATCCTCACCCTTGTCTGGTTAGGTGCCCCGTTTTGCACCAACCCGTAGCTGCCCTGCCTCTTGAATGTGATTTCCCACTATCCACCCTCGTTTTTCTGGCAGGACTGCGCGGCGCGCTGGCTGTGGTGGGCTTCTCCGACCGCGCTTTTGAAGCTGGTGGGTGGACGCCGCAAATGCGCGCTTGAGGGGTGCATGCAGAGCCAAATATTGGGGCCACAGAGTGCGAGGCACGCGTGGCAACGTCTTAAACCAGGGGTGCCCAAGCCTGTCCAAGCCTGTGTGGTGCAGCTGTACTGGCCGCAAGATGCTCCAGTGGTGCAGGCCCGCTTGCTGCAGGTGCCAAGCATTCACTCTGGTCTGCTCAAACACACCAGTATGCTCTAATGTGCTCCACTGCAGGCGAGATGAACGATGCGGGCGAGGTGCTGCTGACGCTGTACGAAGCCATTGACAGCGTGGCGCAGGTGAGCATGCAACGTGTGGTTCGAGCGGCATTGCGAATTTGGTGGCAGGCGGTTCTGCAGAGAGCATGATAGCAGACACCCCACCACCTGCCGTTAATAATCACAGAGCATTTGTGACCCTGCTACCTGCGCAGGCCCAGGGCGTGCCCAACTGTGCACAAGAGGTGGCAGGCCTGGTGGTGCGTTGCTCCCTGCTCTGCCGCTGCTTGGGGCTGGGTGCATGGCAACGCAGCGGGTTGCTACAGTGCATGGCCTGGTGGGTCATGTGACGGTTTCCCACTTGAATGTTTGACACCTCAACCTCTCTGCCGTGGCCCCCTGCTCGACCCACCGCGCAGGTCTGGGAAGGCGTGCACTGCGCCACCTGCAACAAGACCACACACGAGAACGAATACACGCAGTACTTTTACAACACACAGGTGGGGGCTTGTATCAGCGCCGGGCAGTAACTGGATGTAAGTGCTGCCTGCTGCTGCCAAATAATGCATTGATTGGTGGTCAGGAGGTGTTTACCCTTGCACACTGCTGGATTTGGATTGCGCCACCTCTGCATGCCTCACAGTCCGTCACCTTGCCCTTTGAAAATGCCTTTGCCAGGCAATGGCCATGCGGGAGGCCCATGCAGCGGCCCTGGAGGAGCGGCGCAGCGGGCGCATCGGGTGCGGTGCCACCATGCATGCCACGCCGCACTGCACAACCGCTGCTGCTGCAACTTGCAGTGGCGCATCAAGCAGGTGCAGCCCTGCTTGCAACATGCCCCATGGTTGCAATGCGTGCAGGGTTTGGGAGCAAGTGTGCCAGTCGCCTACAGCCCGCCAGCTTTAGCTCAGTGTGCCGCAAACAATACCAAATGCGCCCTCCCCACCCTTATGCAGCAAACACACGCTGGGCAAGCGTCTGCATGCGGCAGAGCAGCAGCTGGAGAAGACCTGCGATGTGGACAAGGGTGAGGTGCATGGCATGCAGCACCTCTTTGTGGGAGTGCTTTACAAGCTGCGAATTGCAAACTACCTTTGCGTGACGAGTGCTATCCTGGTGCAGCGTGTCCTGCCGCCTCTGCCATTCTTTGCCTGGTACACACTTGATGGCTGTCTTGGTCCAAGAGCGCATTATCCTCGCTGCTCCTCCCCTTGAACCGCAGGCGGCTGCGGGCGCTTGCTGCCCGTGCAATTCCGCCTGCTGCGCGCGCCCCGCGTGTTCAGCCTGCAGGTGGGCAGGATGTGCTGTGCTGTTGACGCTACGCAATGGTGTTCTGTACTCTAGCGTGCTAATAGGTGCGGTGCTGCACACCTGCTGGTGTCCATGGCATTAGCACTCCAGTCCCACGGCACTCCCACTTTCCTGGTGCAGCTGACGTGGCAGAATGCACGAGAGGAGCCCTCAGACATCGCCGCCACGCTGCGAGCACTGGACGAGCGGGTGGGTCTGTTTGCTCGATTCGGAGTGTTGTGCTTGTTCTAAGCGTGGTGCAGCAAGTTGTCCGCTGGAAGCTGTGCAGCCTTTTTCAAACAGGCTCGTCTGAGTGCACTCCTCCCTTCCCCCTCCTCCAATACACAGCTGGCGCTGGACCAGGTGTACCCCGGAGAGGCGGCGACAGGGCGCACCTACCGCCTGCGCTCGGTGAGCCGGACGGGCCCGTTGGTGCAGAGCTTCAACCCAAGCTGAGCGAACTGAGTTGGTAGCATGCGGGTCAACCATTTCATGGCAGGTTGAGAAGAGCAAGATGTTGCCTGTATCACGGTCTCGCTTGCATCCTGGCAAGCCTGAAACGCCAGCATATGCATGAAGGAGAGGTGCATTGCAATGGCCCATCTGCGCAGATGGTGTGCTACTACGGCGCCCACTACTCCGCCTTTGTGCGCCTGCCGGAGCTGGGGGACGAGTGAGGCACTGAACTGGGCAGCTTTGATTCTGTGGGGTTGGGGATGTTTCACATGCTTGATTGCACACAGCTGCGGGATTGCTGACGGTGCATGATGCCAGGCCTTCTGTGACAAATCCTCTCTGCTCGTTGTTTGCAGGTGGGCCATGTTTGACGATGCGGCAGTTTCCAAGGCAAGTTTTGGCTGTGGTATGGGCAGTGGGCAGAATTACGTGTATGCACTAGGAGCCACAAGGCCAAACGTGTGTCCATTTGGCAGATGCTTGCTTTCGAGCAGCACAGTCTCACGCGCATGTCGATTGGCATGCATCAATGTGCAGGTTGGCAGCTGGGACGAAGTGGTGCGGCGCTGCGAGGCGGGCCACATCCAGCCCAGGTAGGACCCTCAGCCCGGCTGTCTGTACATGAGCGTCAAGCACCGTTGTCTGCCTCAAAATCTGGTTGGCCATTGCACTGACCGTCCTTGCAGCCTGCTCATCCATCTCCCCTTTACCTCCGGTCTGCACCTCCCCCCTGCTCCACAACCCATCTCTGCAGCGTGCTGTTCTACGAAGAGGAGGCACATGCATGAAGGGCAACATGCCATGGCACAGCATGATGCGCAGCGCAGCAGCGCGCAGCAGGAGGCAGCCGAGGGCAGCAGCACCTGGGACGAACAGCCTGCACGTGCAGTTTGGTACCAAACTGGCAGTCCTTCCCAACAGCTCTCTTCTGCATGATTCACAAAGGCACATTCCCAAATACCAATCTCTCCTATTGCCCTTGCTCATTGTGCTTTGTTCGATTGCATGCTAGCATTGCCCAAATCGGACTGCAAGGCAGGACGTCCGGCCGGCATGCTCAGTGGCGGCGGCGGGCCTGAGCATTGGTTGATCGAACTGCGCACACATTCTGGCTTTCCAGCGCATGCCTGAAGCGCTCTCTGTTTTAACTCTCCAGCTGAGGAGTCGTCCAGTCGCCCGCTTGCACAGCTAAACCTTCGAAATGGCGCTCGCACACGGTAGGAGACTTTTGTCGGCGTGCCCTCTGCTACTATACGCGATAAGTAGAGCCAAGCAGCGAAGCAGAGCGAGAGAGACGCCAGTCGCTCTCCCTCTATTCGCCGCCGCCACCACCGCCGCCGCCGCCGCCGCTGCGCTCGAGGCAACCTCCCACCCCTCCGCCTGGCCTGCCCCTCCGCTGCAGAGCACCGCCAGCGCAAGCCATGGCTTAAGATTGTTGCGGCTGGGGCAGCGGGTCTGCTGCTCGCAGGGGGCGCTGCCTGGCTGGTGGGCAGGCAAGCGGGCACCGCTTCACAGCAGGCGGCACAGCAACGGCGGCGCAGCGAGGGCCGCCCGAGCGCTCGTCAGCAAGCCCGCCCCGCCGATGCTGCGGAGCGGCAGCAGACCGAGCAGCAGCGCAAGATGCAGATGCAGCAGGAGGAGGAGGAGCGGGAGGCGGCCTGGCGGCGGGAAGAAATCGAGGCGGAGCAGCGGCGGCGGGAGTGGCCCGAAGCCCAAGCCAAACGGGCGGGGGATTATGAGCGGCAGGCGCGTGCTATGCGTGCCAAGACCCAGACTGGAGGCTTCCACACTGCGCTGGTGGTCGGCGCATACGCGTTTCTCGCCACGACCTGGCATGACCAGCGGCGGTGGCGGGCTGAATAGCTCAGCGCGGCGGCTCGACGGCATGGGTTAGTGCCTGCTCGGCTTCCTGCCTTTGCTCCGCTGTCCATGCGTCTCCTGTAATATCCTGGCGCAAGCAGAGGAGCAGAGGACCTGTTTAGGGGCGGTTGGGTCGTCTTACGAACTTGCCAGGCCCCCTAGCGATGCGCTCCGAGACGCCGGTCGCTGGGAAGGCGGAAGAGAAGCAGGAGCAAGCGCCAGGCGGGCCGCGAGGTTGCCCAGCCGGGCTGGCAGCGGCAGCGGCGCGACCACCGCCGCCGCGGCAAACCTTCTGCACTGCAGTGCGCCCCTCGAGGCCAATCGTCCACTCGTCTCCCACCCCAATCCTCCTGCGCAATCCAGGCCCAACCAGTGCAGCAGAAGCCGAAGCACCCAGCTGCCGCATCTGTTTCTCTCCCGAGCGGCGCGGCCAGCCTGGCGGCCGCCTGCTGCGCCCCTGCGCCTGCTCCGGCAGCATTGCCTTTGTCCATGAGGCCTGCCAGGCGGAGTGGATGGCCAACAAGCAGGGCCGGAAGTGGATCTGCGAGGTGTGCGGCTGGACCTACTGGAGGATGTGGTGCAAGGAGTGGGTGCCGCGCCTGCAACCCAGGCTGCTGGGGTGCGGCATTGCGCTGGCGGCGGTCGGCGCTTGTGCACCGCTGTGCAGCACTACGGCAGGTGCCGCCGTGCCCAGAGGTCCCACGCTGCTGGTTGCGGCCGCCACGCTGCTGGGCGTGCTGTGCAGCGGTTGAGTGCAGTTTGAGCTCATGTCTAATGCGCTGCTCTCCTGCACATGCCGCTGCCGGCCTCCGCCGCAGGCCGCCGCTGCACAACCTTGCCACAGATTCCCAATGTTGCTGCATGTCTCAACTATATGACATTTCTTATTGCACCAAGCCATCTGTGCTCCTGAAAGATCAGCTCATGTGTAACAGAGGGCATCGAGAGCGCTGGCGGTGCCGCGCCCGCGGGCGGTGAGAAGGCGCAGCAGGCATGGCGACCTGCAGAGCCCTAAACCCTGCCCTGCTTGGTGGCGGTCAGAAACAAGCATAGCACCTGCCTGCAGCTGGAGAGGCCGTGCTGAGGAGAAATGGCGGCCCAGGGTGCAGGTGCGCCGCACAGAGCGAGTGTGCTCGCCTCGGAAGCTTTGTGCAGCAAGCCCGGGCTGCAGCAAAGCTTGATCAGCGCTCGCTGTCCCTCCCGCTGCTGCTGGCACCGCCGCCGCCGCCGTTGGCTGCCGCCGCCGACGCCTCGCGTCATTGCACAGCCTTCTCGCTCTGCTTCTGAACTGTTCAAGTTGCTGCTTGCATCAGCGCCTCTCTTCCCTCCCTCCTACCCCACAGCCCCCTGCCGGCCGGCCGTGTGCCGCGCCTGCCTGAACCCAGGCGGAGCGCTGGTGGTGCCCTGCTGCTGCTCTGGCGGCATCCATCTGACCTGCCTGGAAAAGGAAATGGCAGCGAGCCGCCACCCCGGCTTTTGCGACACCTGCGGCGAGCTGTTCAGTGATGATCGGCCTGCACTGGCTGCTTCAGACACAGCGGGAGGCGCCTCAGCTGGCACCCCCAGCCGGCCCTCCCACTGGGCCCTCACCACAATGGCGGCGGCAGGGCTGCTGGCGATCGGTGGCGCTGTGGCGTTCCTGTCCAGTGGAGGGCGCAGCAAGCACAGCGTGCACAGCAGCAAGCCCGTGCGCCCCAACCTGCTTCGCTCCCTGGTGCCTGCAGCAGCCGCCAAGCAGGCAGCACAGGGCAAGGCGGCAGAGCAGAGCGGCGGCAGGGGCGCCAGCAGGCGTGGGGCGGCAGCCAGCAAGGGCCGCAGCACAGCTGATAGCATGCTCATCATGAGCCGCCTGCACTGCCTGTTCCTGGGCACGGCGGCCGCCCTGAACCTCGCTGAGGCTTCCAAGTGAGCCAGCCTGCGTTCTGGAGATTGCGCAGCCTGTTGTTCTTCTGGTTGGTACCTGCTCGCTGTGTTGCTCCCTCCCGGCTCTGCATGCATTTAATGCTCAAACATGCAACTGCTGCGCGTGCTTCCCATGCCCACGTGCTTCTCATGCGCTCCCCCGTGCTCCCACCCAATCCTTCTCTCTGCCACATCTCTCTTGCTTGAAACGCCAGTTGACACAACCTTAGGCGCAATCCTCATTTTGGCCTGTAAATGCCACAGCAAACCGCCGCTTCTTCAGCAGCAGCGTGCCGCAGTGGCGGCCAGCGCCGCCGGCGGAGCGAACAGCCGCTCCAGCTGCGCTGCCAGCCCGGCAGTGAAGCCCTCCGCTGTGCTGCGCTCCAGCTCTGCAAAGCGGCTCAGCTCCTCCAGCACCTTGCCGGCCTCAGCCTCAAACCTGCATTGCATGGGGCGGGAGAGTGCAGCACTGGTGGGTGAATGGATGATGATTACAGCGACAAGGCATGATTGGCTGAGCAGGGGCAGCAGCAACTAGGCGAAAGCCTTGCTATGCACAGAAACAGGATGAAAGATGCGGAACACACACTGCACTGACGTTTGGTCGGGAGCGCCGGGCGGCCGCAGGTCCAGCTGCACCGGGCGCAGCGTCACCCTGTCAAAGTCCGCACTCCCCCTGGAGGCTGCCAGGGAGGGCAGCGGTGCCGGGCTGTGGGCCGCAAAGCCAAATGATGCCACGGGCGATGCTGGGTAGGAGCTGCCTCCCGCGGCTGCGGAGCGGCTGGCGGCCACCGCCTGCCACCGCCCAGCCAGCGGGCTGCCCATGCCATCTGCTGCCTGCTGCGGTGCAGCAGGTGGCGGCGATGGCTGTGCAAAGGTTGGGCTGGCCGGAAGGGCACCCATGGGTGCTGCATCTGCAGCACTGCTCGATCCGCTGGTGAAAGACGGCACAGCCGCAATGCTGCCCAGCGCAGCTGCGGCGGAAGGCTGGATGGCGCGGGCAGGAGCTGCTGCCGGGGTCACCGCTCGCGCAATCTCCGCCAACAAGCCATCCGCTGGGGAGTGCGCCAGCTGAGGCGAAGCGGGGCTGCGCCCAGGCGCAAACGACACCTGCCGCAGGGCGCTGGTGGCACCGTGACGGCTGCTGCTGCTGCCGCCGCCAAGGTTGCTGGGGCCGGCGCCGCTGGGCAGGGAGGAGGGAGCAGGCGGGCTGCGGAAGGAGGCTGCTCGCTCTGCAGCTAGCCGCCAGCGGTTGGTGGGTGCACTCGGCAGCGTTGGGGTGGCAGCAGGGCTGTCTGCCACGGCAGCGATGGCTGCGGCGGCGGCAGCTGTGGTGCCACTGGCTGCCTCGCTGCGGCCCGCTGAGCGGCTGAAGCTGAGCGTGGCCGTAAGGCTGGGGCTTGCGCTGCTGCTGCTCCCTGCTGCTGCGGGGCCGGCGGCTGCGGGTCCTGCTGTCAACTCGGTGGTCGTGCTGCGGCGCAGGGCCGTCATGGCGGCACGGCCAGGCGTGGCAGCGGGCTGCTGCAGCAGCGCCTCCAGCGAGGCCACAAGCTGCAAGGAGGAGGTGGTTGGGAGGTGGGTGAGAGGGTGCAGTCGAGTCAACTACTGGGAAACATGCAATGCACCCAGCATACTGATGGTCAATGCATGGCATGCACTTATGCATCATGATTCTGCACGCCGCTGAGCCGCTCGCCCACCTCTTTGGCGCTCTGCCCCACTGCGGCCGTCGAGGGCGTGGCGGCGGCGGCGGCAGCGGCAGCGGCATGCCAGCGCGAGGGCGTGGGCGTGGCCTGCACCGCCAGGTCTGCCTCTAGGCGCCGCACATAATCGGCCTGTGGAGTGGTGGAATGCGGCGGTTGGTGTTGTGGAAGACCGGCAGCGGTTTGCAGAGCAGCAGGCGGCAGGCGGCGGCGGCGGAGGCGGCGGCGGCGCACCGGCGTGGGGAGAGGCGACTGCAGCGCGTTTGCGATGTCCCTCAGCAGCTCACTGCGGCAGGAGGGGGCCGGGGCAAGATGCATCGCGCATGGAGCCGGCGCTTGCGCGCCCGCCAATTCGTTGGGCATGGCAGGTGCGCTTGCCTAGTTCTGATCGGGTCGCTCTTCAGCTCCGTGGACACCGGATTGGCGGGAGAGAGCGGAGAGCCCTTGTAGCCCGCAAGTGGCGTCTCCATCGCGGCTGCGGCGCCTTGGCGCGGCTTTCGACGAGCAATTCGGTGTTCGACTCCGCTGATAAGCAAGGCAAGGCAACGCACGGCACCTCTGCAATGATGCAAGGTCGCGCACGCTGCCGCCGCCACCTGCCGCCGCCAATGTGCAACGATGCAGAGGTTACATACAGCGCACAATCATTGGATTGCGCTGGTGGTGACAAGCAGGCAGTGGCAGGAGATGAGAAGAGCAGGATCAAAGTATGTGTGCGCAAATCGGCGAGGGTGCGCCTATGCAGGGGTAAACAGCAGCAAGTGCAGCAAGTGCATCCCGCCTGCGACCTCCCTTGAGCTCAGCGTCTGGGCTGCCGCACAGCCAGCGCAGGACGAGTGCGGCGCAGCTGCTCCACGACCTGCTGCCCAGTGGCAGACAGCCGGGGCCGCGAGAGTGAAGTGAGGTGCGGCAGTGCCAGCATCGTGTCGAGGGCACCCGCCGTCAGCTGGACTGGCATTCACGTGTAAAAAAGCCCAGGTTGCGCAGGCTGGTCACTGCCGCCAGCTGGGGTGGCACTGATGCAAAGCCGTCGGTCGTGAGATGCTCCAGCACTGCAGGGCAGAGGGCAGGGGATATGATGAGCGTGCGCAAGCAAAGAAGCAATAAGGCATGGAAAAGTTAGCAAGGGTGCAGACAACTGCCTGCTTGATTCACATCACATGACAGCCAACAATATGCCTGCCAACTAAACACTGTTATGCAGCAACAAGCAGCACCAGAGTAACAGAGCATCAGCATCCCACCCGGCTGGGCATGCCATACCGCCCTTGGTCCAGCACTGCCGCACTATCAGGGTTTCCAGTCGTGAAATGGCTGGCAGGCGCTGCAGGGAAACGCCATTCAGGCCACAGAACGACAGCTCCAGGTGGCGCAGGGTGCAGCGTGGCGGCAGTGCCGCTTCGAGCAGACTGTTCAGCGACGGAGGAGGCTGCGCAGTTGCTGCCTGCACCTGGCCGCCGCCGCCAGCGGCATTGGACGCCGAACGCATTAGAAGGCCGCGAATGAGGAGGCTGCCTGGCTGAGCAGCAGCAGGCTGATCCAGTGCGTTAGGGGCACAAGCTGCACTTGGCAGCGGCTCGAAGGCCAGCTTTTCAAAGCGTATGCCTGCCAGCTGCAAGGAGCAGGGCAGGCGGTTGATTGGTGACATATTTCATGCAAGCATGACGGATGCGGCATACACGCAGCCCCACAGCTGCCAACGCCCGCCTGCAAGTCTCCAAAATTGTATGCCAAGCAGGAGTAAGAGTCCAACGCGAAACTGGCGGCTGCTGGCAGCACAGTGGGATTGTTGGCTTGCCAGTTGTGCTCCGAAGCATCCACCGACAAGTGGCGCATGCGCTGCAAGCTGCTGAGGCCCAATAGGCTGGGCAGCCGGTCTGCTTTCAAGTCCTGCGCAATCAGACAACAGCAGTCTGCCTCGCTGTGGCAGGCATGCAGCGCAGCCAACATGCAGCTGGTGTGCAGCATGCCTCGGCCCACACTGCTGTACGCACAAACAGCTGCCTGACAGTGCTGAGCACAACACGCACAAACAGCTCACCAGGCGGGTCAAGCCGGTCAGGGCTGGCAGGGCGGCAATCAGCTGCGCGTCCATTTCGTTGGCGCGAAGGTACAGCTGCTGCAGCCGGGGCAGCTGCCGCAGGGCGGTGGCCGTGTCGGAGCAGCCAAACATGGCATGGATGGCCAGGCTAGTCAGCCGGGTGAAGCCAGCCAGCTGCTGTGCCTGCTTTGCTCGTAGCTCAGGGATGTACAGAGCCAGCTTGGCCAGAGCCTCAGGGCTCAGCATGGCCAGCATGGCGCCCACTGGCAGCACCTTCGCCATCAAGTAGTAGGAATAGGCCACGCTCTCTGCCCAGCCGTCAATCCGCTGCAGCTGGGCACGCTTGGCTGCCCGATAGCCAGACTGCCACTGCTGCAGCCTCTCCTGCCATGCTTCCAAATTCAGTGGCGGATTGGCTGCGGCGCCGGTGGCAATGGGCGGCTCAACCTCATCGCCGCGCAGGTCGAGGTGGCGCCACAGCTGCTGGCTGCCCCAGCACACGCGCCACAAGCGCTTGCTCACGCCCACAATGGCAGGGCTGCGGCGCAGGGTAGCGGCGGAGGGGTGGTGACACAAGTAGGGGCAGCGACCATACAGCAGGTGGCACAGCCATCGGCACGAACGCTGACTCACTAGTAGCGCTGGCCGGCGAGCACAAACACGCGATCCAGCACATCTTCAGGTAAGCCTTGTATCCTGCGCAGTGGGTTGAGCAAGACGCATGCTGTCTTGAAGCACCCAGGCGGCGGCAGCTGTGCGGCGGCGACCTGCCGAACAGCAGCGGCAGCGATCGGCCTGCTGCCGCACTCACGTGAGCTGAGAGGACCGTGAGGAGAATTCCATATCAGCGGCGCGGCGCGAAGCGCCTTGAGGGCGAGATGGGTCGGCGGCCGGCTGCCTCCTCGGGGCGACTCTCAAGGTCTGTGCTGGACTTGCGTCAACTGTGCAGCGGTCTAACGCGATCTGAGCAGGGTTGGGGCGGTTTGGCGCTCCTCGCCGCCACCGCCAAGCGCAGCGGTGGCAGCGTGCCGATGGCGGCAGCAGGCGCCGATTATGTGCAGTTTGACAGTGCTTGCGCCAGGGTGTCGGTGCAAGCAGCTCATGCGTTGTCCTCCTCGTTTCCGTGGGAAGTGGAGGGAAGTGCGCGCATCAACTCATCAGCTGTGCCGCTGGACATGCGACAAGCGCTGCTCCCTCAGATGCTGCTTACTGCTGTTGCCCTTCTGCCGCCCTGATGGCAGGTGGTGCGCTTTATCAGCTTAGGTGATTTCATGAGGCTTGGTTGCCTTTTGGACGCTCTCCCTGCCGTGCGACGCCAGCCTGGCGATGGGCGACGGCAGCGGCGGCCAAATGCAAACCCTGCTTGTCACAGACTTCCAGGTTGCCAATCATTGCGTTTTGTTGCCCCACCAGCCTCAACGGCTGCACCGCCAGCAGAATGGAGGCGAGCGCGCACCCGGCCGAGACCATCATCTGCCTGGACGACCTGCAGTCGGAGGAGGCGCTGAAGCACCCGCTGGAGCAAGCGGTGGAGACGGTGGTCGAGGTGCGCCGCTGCCTGCCGCCGCCGCCACCTGCATGATGGGGCGGCCTGCCGGGGTGCTTCCGCGGGAGCACCACCCTGCCATTTATCCTGGCGATCACCCCCTCTGCTTTGTGCATGGTAGAACCACACGTCAGCATGCACTGATTTGCTTTTGTCAGGCCTGTTCAGCTTACTGCATGCCGACGCTACGCCCCATCTCTCTGCACTGCAGGCGTTTGTGGATTCTGAGCCCGTGCGCTACCTGGCACGCCCCGGGCACGAGCGAGAATACATGCGAGCTGTGCTGCGCCTGTCACGCTCGGAGCAACAGTACGAGGTGCGCTATGGGTGGGGCCCCATGCCATGCAAGCGGGCCGTCAGGCTTTGGGATCCAATGCTGGGGAAGCTGGGCAGGCACGCTGGAAAGCCTCGCATGGACAGCAGCTGCCGCCTTCTCGGCTGCCACTAGCTTGCTCTCATGCATCTAATAAATAGCGCAGTAGTTGCAACCAGCCGCGATGCTGCTGTCTGCTTCCTTCAAGCAGGTGCACGAAGCCGGCGACTTTGGCTGCGTGGCGCTGGTGCACGAGGTGCCGCCGCCAGCTGCCGCCTCCCCCAGCGAGTCTGGTGGCGAATCGGAGGAAAGCGAGGACGATGCAACTGGCACAGCAGGCACAGCAGGCACAGCGGCAGGACGGCACCCGCAGCCTCCCACCAGCCGGGCAGAGGCTTCCGCTAATGTGGAGCCTGCTGCAAAGCATGGCATGCCTCGAGCAGCAGGCGGCTTGGGCAGCCTGAGGTACGACTCAGTGCAGCTGCGGGCGGCAGTAGAGGACGGCTCGTTGGATGCTCTGATGGCCATGGGGGTGCCCCGCCTGGAAGCAAGTGAAGCGGGTGGGCTGGGTTGTGGGAAGCGGGCATGCGGCGGCATGAAGTGGGGTAGCAGGCAGAGATAGCAATGGCCTTCTTCCTGTGTGCATGTGCTCGTCTTGGCATGAGCATGCTTTCATGCCAGACCGCAGTTGCTGCCCAGTTGTTCGGTCCGTCACTCCTCGCTGCCGCTGCCCTGCCGTGCCATGCAGAGCTGCTGCTGCACGTGCAGCCCGACCGGCTGCGTGAGATGCAGCAAGTGCTGCATGGGCTGGATGGTGTCATGCAGCAGTATGCACAGGTGAGCAGTTGCGGTTGAGTCTGACCTGTGCAGATGACTTGCGCCCTCCGTGTGCATAAAAGCGGCTTGATGCGGCTTGCTGAGTGGCTGCTTGCAAACCATCAGCACGGCAGCACTGCTAACCATCCCTTCGCAGCGCACCAACTCCTACTTCGCTGGCCTGCGCCCTCATTCCCAACTTGTCACTGCTTGCACAAAGGTGTCCTCACTCCCCGCAGGAGCACGGCCCGCTGCTGCACCTGCACTTCCTGGCCACTCGGCCCAGCGAGCGGGGGCTGGGGCGCGGCCAGCAGCTGCTGCACCACCTGGAGCGCATGGCTGATGCAGGTGCGATTCAGATTTATTTGTGCTTTTACTCGTTTTGGTTAGAACGGAAGCAGCTGCTGCACCCTGGAGCGCATGGCAGATGCGGGTGGGTGCAGGGCAGCCCCTAACTGGACGTGTTGTGAATGCTGATGATTGTGCACTTCGGCAGCAGGGCCCACCTGGTGTTGGATCGCGTGGGGCTGCTGGTGGGAGACGCATGCAACCTGATTTTACTAAGTTTTACTATAGTGTCGGTTGACTGGCCCGGTGCAGAGGGGCGCCGCCTGTACCTGGAAGCCACCAGCCCCCACAACCGCCGCCTGTACCTGCGCCACGGATTCCAGTGAGGGGCTTCGGTGTCTGCGTGCGGACACTGGCTTGCTGGGGTGTTGCTCCTTGTGCTCTCTGCTGCATCTTGCGTCTACCAAGCCAGTCAGTTTGTCCGTCACACATGTTAGCTTGCCTTCTCCGCAAGGCGCGCCTCTGTTGAACGCATCCACCCTCTGCCCCGTCACCAATTGAGCTCAGGGATGTGGGCGAGTTTCGAGTGGGCAGCGAGCAGGAGGGGCTGACTTTCTACCTGATGGTGCGCCCGCCTGGCGCTCGCTCGCTGCCGGCCTCAGCCGCAGACCTGCAGGCTGCGTCGGGGGAGCCTATCAGCGGTGCTGCCGCCGGCGGGGAGGAGGCAGCGCGCGGCAAGGCGGTGGCGGTTGCAGGGGAGGGAACGCTGCTGCGGGACGAGATGTGATGCATTCGATCGCGCTGTGCTGTGCTGTGCTGTGCTGTGCAGTGCAGTGCAGTGCTGTGCTGTGCTGTGCTGTGCTGGGCGGCGGCATGTACAGATGTGTGCCACAGGTGCCTTTGAATGCTAGTTCTGTTGCAGACCTTGAGTTGTGCATGTGTTTACAAATGCCAACGAATCATGCAAGACAGGCATTGGTGAATATTGAGTTTAGGATGCCACAGACGGATTTGCTGAATGCAGTAGCTGCCTGCGATCTAAGCAGCCAATCCAGCATCGGGCTGTCGCTTGCCTTGCAAGCCGTTGCTTGCTTTGCAAGCCTCAGACGGCCGGCAGCAGCCAATGGCGCCCCGCCGCTCATGGCGCCAGCTGGCCGGCCGCCTGCAGGCTGCCAACCAGCAGGCGGGCGATGCGGTTCTCCCTCAGGCGCAGGCTGTCCAGGGTTGCACCGGTGAGGGGTGAGGTGGGGACCTGCCCTGCCGACAGCTGCCGGTGGATCCAGGCTGCGGGCAGGCAGGGAGAAGGTGAGGAGGCACCCAGTGCGGTCCAGTCAACTTGTGATTAACCAACATACCGCTCCAAACTAATGCTTAACAGTAAGCACTTTCTGGGGAACCTCGCCGCACCTTGGATGGCGGACCGCTCATAGCTGGCGCCATCCGCCGCCACCACTGGGTCGTTCATGGGCTCATGGGTGATGGGACAGTGCAGTTCAGACAGCAGTGCCGAGGGCAGCCCAGCCAGCGGGCAGGAAGAGGGATTAGAGGCGCTGGTGACGCTGCTGCCGGCGGCTGCTATGCCTGCTGCCACTGCTTGGGGCTGGCGTGCTGTCCCAGCGGGCGCTACAGGTGCCAGCCGGGCTGCTGCAGGATGGGCCGCTGCCCTGGCGCCCCAACTGCCCCCGGCACTGCCTCCTACAGCAGCCGGCTGACTGCCCAAGCCAGCAATGCCCAGGTGCTGGAGGAGCTCGTCCACCGCAGCCTCCTCATCAACACCTTCTGCTGCTCCTGCCGCCTCCTTGCTAAAGCTTGGCAGGCCCGCCACAGCCCCTGCTGGGCTGCCGCTGCTGCTGCCGCTGCTGGGCTGCCCCTCCAGCATGGCGGGTGTGGCTGCCGCGCTGGTGGGCGTGCTGGAAGGCGGCCGCGGTATGGGCGGCAGCGGCAGGGGTAGCGGCGGCAGGGGAAGTGGCGGCAGAGCTGCCTTCCTGCCCCTTCGCGTGCTGACCTGCCAGTTGCCACCGCTGCTCGAGTCATCGCTGCTGTTCGCACTGCCAGCGCTGGTGCGGCTAGGGGTGGAGGGAGCAAGCGCTGGCTGCGGAGCAGGAGAGGGGGGAGCAACGCTCCGCTGCATGCTGCTATCCCTGCTGAGCTGTAAGGCATCAAGCTCATCCTCCTCTGCTGGTTCCGCCTCTGCAGCCTCAGCCGCTGCCCTCTGCCCCTGCCGCGGCTCCTGCTGCTGCTCAGCAGGCTGCATCTTCTGCTTCCGTTGGCGCTCCTTCTTGCCAGCGGCGGCAGCAGCAGCTTGCTCCTCCTCTAGCAGAGCAGCAGCTGCCCGCTCAGCAGCAGCAGCAGCTTCAGCAGCGTCCTGGGTTGTTGCGGACTCCGGCTGAGCAGCGGCTTCCGCTGCCTCCAGCTGCCGTGTGCGCCGCCTGCTAGCTGCAAGCTTCAGCGTGCTGCGGCGCAGCTCCCCCTTGGCCTTCTGTTGGGAAAGCCAGCTACACTGGACAGCTGTTAGCAGCTGATTGGCACGCCTCAGCACGCAGAGCATCCAGCCAGACGGCAAGCCAAGCAACCTTGCTGCGGTGGTGGCGGCGGCGGTGGCAATTGCGGCAAGCTGTCACATGCAGCGCCGCTTCACCTGCTTGATATCATCCACACATGTAGCACCGAGCACCCACTAGGCATGTGAGAGAGCATCCACACATGCGGCACTGCTTCGCTTCACCTGCAGCTCGGCCCAGGATTTGTAGTTGAAGCGCCGCCGTGATGTCGGTAACCGCTGCAGCAAGCTGTTTGCTTCCTCCAGCTCCAGCTGCCGCTGCCGCTCCTCCTCCTGCTGCCGCCGCTGCGCCGCCTGCGCCTGCCTCTCAGCAGCCCGCTCCATTCGCTGGCGCAGCTCGCGCTCTTTGACCAGCAGCAGACGGGCCGCCTCACGCTGCCCTGCCTTGGCTGCGGCTTGAAGTGGCGTCAGCCCAGCGCCGTCTCGAGCCAACAATAAGGCGCCATCCAATGGGTCGTGGGCGGACGTTGGGCGAGCGGTCAGCAGCTGAGCCATTGCAGCCAGGCTGCCCTGGGCGGCAGCCTGGTGCAGCAGCGTCCTGCCTGCTGCATTGCACTCCAAAGGGGAGGCAAACTGCCGCTTGCGGCCGCCCCACTCATTCATGCTGCTGCTGCTGCCGGTGGATGCTGTATCACAGTCACTCTCCTCCTCCTCCTCACCCCACATAAGCAGGCGCAGCTGCGCCGCATCGTTGCGCCGGACTGCCAGCTCTGATGCCGTCCTGCCTTTGCGGCTAGACCTGTTGCAATCTGCCCCGGCGTCTAGCAGCTGCTGCAGGCACTGCGTGTGGCCCTGGCTGGCAGCCAGCAGCAGCGGGGTCATGCCACCGACCTTGGCATCCACCTCAGCGCCTGCAAAGGACAAAGGTGAGGATGAGGACGAGCAGGCGGCATGAAACGGCAGACAGCTCGTGCATCATGGCAGCGCAGGGCAGCAACACAGGCCGCCCAAGTCTCTGGCTGCTGGCGCGCTGTAGTGTCAATGACTACAAGCTGAAGCCAGGGCAAAGCATGCATGGCAGACATGTGTCCCCCAAGCCGTTCAATCAAAACCACCGGTGGCACCCACCTGCCAGGAGCAGCACTTGGATGCACTCTGCGCTGCCACACAGCACCGCCCGGTGCAGCGGCCGCATGCCCGTGCTGTCTTTAACATTGGGCAACCCGCCTGCCTCCAGCAGCAGCCGCAGGCAGCCGGCGGTGGGCAGGGCGGCTGCATAATGCACTGGGGTGAGGCCTAGGCTGTCTCGCTGGCGCAGCGGCAGCCGCCCAGGCCGGCTGAGCAGTTCTTGCAGAAGCAACTCATTGCCAGCAGCGGCTGCCTGGTGCAGGAGTGGGCTGATGGGCTCCATGCCTGTTCAGGTTGAGGAAAGAGCGGCGGCGGTGTGTCATGTGCAACGGCAGGTGGGGCGGGCGCTGCTGCGGGCGGCGGCAGCGGCGGCTGGGATGGCGCCAACCAGAGCATCGGAGAGCAAGGAGCCACAAGCAGTGCACAGACACGCATGTCCAAGGGACTGGGCAGGAGCAGGCGAAGGTGCAGCACACGGCTGCCAATTGCAGTGCTTCTGCTGCATTGCTGACTGCTGGACTCTGCCCCCACAGCCTGATGAGGGGGCTGAGCAGCAGCAAGCACACCTGGGGGGGCTGTTGCAGAGAAGTGCGGATAACACGCACGTTGTGTTGGTGCGATGTGCACTTGCACTGCTGGCTACTGTAGGCCTAAATTCGTCTGCATTGCCTGGCCGGGCCCATGTGGATAAGGTGAGCGCCGCCGCTGTGCCTCCTCAGCGCCCGGGGGCGGCTGAGGGCATGGACGGTCAATGCTTGCAGCGCTCGAGCTTTACAGGGACAACAACATGTCCTACTCGAGTACAGGAATTACACATGCATCAGGGCTGGTCAGCAGCTGCGCCGCCCATGGACGCAGCCGGCGCCGCGCCTCCGCCCGCCAAGCCAGCTGCCCCCGCCGCTGCATCTGCCGCTGCTGGCGCGACTGCGATCCCTGCGGCCATGCCTGGCGCTGCTGGTGCGGCCGCCGCTGCTGCCGGTGGCCCTGCCCCTCCTGCTGCTGCTGCCGGTGCGCCTGATGCCCCCCCTGATGCAGCGGCAGCAGCCGCCGCGGCCGCCGCGCGCTTGCGGCCCAGCTGCAGGAACTTGTTGAGCAGCAGGGAGGGCAGGCCGGCTGGGCCGAGCTCCCGCTCCAGCACGTCGCGCTCTAAAAATTCAAAATCGCTGCAGAGGTGGTGAGGGAGGGAAGCAGGTGTGTGAAAGGTGTAGAAGGTCAGTGAGCTCCCGCTCCAACATGTGCTTCAGGAACTCAAAGTCGCTGCGGAGATGGGTAGGAAAGGCAACAGCAAGGCGCCTGGATGCCAGGAGGATGAGGGCAAGGGTAATAGGCAGGAGGCCTGCGCCAAGCGTCCTGCCAAGGAAACCGTGCAACGCGCAGCGGCAGCAAGCCCCAGACAAGAGCCGCCAGCTGGCAGCTCGCTGCGACAGCCAATCCAAGCAACAAGCGACAGCGAGCCGCACCAGAGGCTGGTCAGGTGCTGGCGCCGCAGGAATGCCAGCACAGCAGCGGCCGCCTCCTCTCCCGCCGCATGCGCAAAGACGTCCCGCACCAGCGCGGTGACTGCAAGCAAGGGCAGAAGAAGGCACAGTCCGGCATTGCAGCGTCAGCCAGCCGGTTGCAGGTGCACTGGTGAGAGACTCAGCTGCCCAGCAGGGACACAACGTGAAGAGGCGCCGTACGGTTGCTGCATGGCAGGCCCATCACCCAGTCTCGATCACACTCACACTCCAACCCACAGCGCCCACCACGCTTGTTACCCACCTTCCGCTGGCAGCTCTGGCGGAGCGCGAGCAACCGTCAGCACCGGCATCGGCGGCGGCATTGGCAGCGACGCCGACGCAGCCAGGGGTGGCAGCAGTGGCAGCGCGGCTGCCGGCGGCGGCACGGCCGCGGCTGCGGCTGGCACGCTGCCGGGCGGCCAGCTTGCTGCCATCTGTTCCCATAGCCGCAGCAAATCGCTGCTGGCACCAGCGCCCAGTCCTACTGCCGCCGCCGCTGCTGCTGGGGAGGACGCTCCAGGCCCACTCGAAGTGAGGGCCGCCGCCAGGGCAGCCAGCCCCGGCTGCTGCGCCAGCAGCAGTGGATCAGCGCCGGCGCCGGCGCCGCCTGGCTGTGCCGCAACCGTGGGCGCGCTGCAGCAGTCGCTGGTGCAGTCCTCGTGCGGGTGGCTGCACGTGTGGTGGTGCTCGTGCCCATGCTGCGCGCTGTGCTCGTGAGGGTGGTGGTGAGAGTGCTTGTGAGAGTGCTTGTGCACGTGTTGCCCTGCTGCTGCCCGCCCAGCCGCCTGCAGCCGGCTGTGGCTCGTCCGCCGCGAACTGCTCGGCGCCTGCTGCTGCTGCTGCTGGGTGTCTGCGCCAGCTGCGGCCGCCGCCGCGCCCTGCGGCCGGCGCTGGCCGGACAGCGGCGGCAGCGCCATGCCGCAGCTCGCGCTCTGGCCCTGCTGTGCCGCCGCTTGCCCCGCTGCTTGCCCCGCCGCCGGCCCCTGCTGCCGCTGCTGAATCGCCTCAAGCTCCTGCCGAATGTCGGCCGGCAGGCGGCGCGGCGGCGGACCGCTGCGCGTCGGCGCCTGCTGCGCCGCTGTCCGCCGCGCCCGCCCCGCCACCTCAGTATGCTTCTCCCCTCCAGAACTGTGAGAGTGGGCCGCAGTGGCAGTGCCTACCGACACCGTGCCACCGGCGGTGGATGTGAGGGCGGCAGAAGCGGTGTGTGTGTGCTCCTGCCAGCCCATGCGCACAATCTCATCCAGCCGCTTCTGTGTGCGCTCTGCAGCAGGGGTGGGGGAGGTTGAAGGGAGGAGGCAGCAGCTGGAATGAGGAGCTGAGGATGCGATGGTATCCTGCAAGCACACACCTGTCAATGTACTGGCGGTGTATGGTCCTGCCCAACCAACCAGATACCCAGCCGGCGAGCTCAATGCTAGCCCTTTCAACCCCACCCCAGCCGCACCCTTGAAGGCCTGGCGCGACTCCTCGTCATTCTCCACCCACTTGCCCACGCCCGGGCACCTGCACAGACAGGTGTTGGCATGCATTTGCTTGGAGTGCTCCTCAGGTGGAGCCTGCAGCGCCTCAAGTGTATTCCTGACACACACGGCCTTCCATACAAGCAGGAGACACCCTGCTGCTGTTCGCATCTGCCCCAGCCTTGTGCTCCACTCCACCCAGCCTCACTTGCAGGCGCAGATGGCGCAGGCGTACTGCCGCTGGCACAGCTCGAATGCTGCGGCGGAATCTGAAGCGCCGGTGCACAGCTGCATCACGTCCGGCAGCTGCTTGCAGTCGGGGCAGTTCCTGCACACAGAGAGGGGAGGGAGAAGGGCAGAAGAGCAGCGTTCGGAGGGAGGGGCTGAGTTCCCCTAACCAGCTGCAGGTGCCACACAGGACAGCACACCGGCTTGCAGCACAAGCAACCGTGAGGCACACGCCTGTCTGGTGCAGCAGCAACACAGCAGCAGTGTCCAGCTTTGGCCAGCTCACTTGCAGGGCGGCGTCTTTTTGCGGCACTGGCACCGCCGCAGGTGCAAGCGGGCACCAGACTCGCCCAGCTTGTTGGACAGCCCATCCCGCACTGCAAAGGCAAAGAAACATGGATGGGTGTGGGATGCGTCGAGCAGCAGCAACAACAGTTGGATGCGTACCACTGAGATGCAGCAGACGAGCAGCCAGCCAGCGCACACAGCAATAACGCAGCGCATCTGCCACCGCATAAAGCACGCCCAAGCGCCAACCAAACAGACCCAGCTGCACCCTGGTCACCTGTGTAGCAGTGGCCGCAGAAGGGGCAGGGCTCGGGCGGCGCCCCCCGCTTGCGCTTGGTGCCCTGGGTGGCAGGCGGCACCAGCAGCCGCTCCTCAATCTGCTGCACACCCCTGCTTGCTGCCCCGCCCGTCGCCGCCCCTGCTCCTGCTGCCGCTCCCGCCCCTCCTGCCGCCGCCGCTGCTGCTGCCGCGCCGTAGTCGCTGCTGCTGCGCCGCCGGGCGGTGGCAGCAGTGCCGGTGCTGGCTGCTGCGTTGCTGCGTCGCCGCTGCAGCTCCCTGGACAGCAGCTCAGCCAGCGCCTGCAGGCGATACAGCGCCTCGCGGGCCTCCTTCAAAGCCTCATGCGCCTGCAGGTGTGGGGTAGCCGCAATGCAACGATGCGAGGTTGCCAGAGGGTGCATGCCAGGCAGGCAGCAGCCGCTCTGGAATTTCAGCCAGCAGCACCGCTGCGCCAACAGCTGCTAGTCCCCCCTACAGCCAGCTTGCACAACCCTCCCACCGCAACCCTACCTGCTGCGCTTCTGCCACACGGGCATGCCACTCTGCCCGGTGGCCCTCGCTGCGCTGATCTGCCCGGTAGGCTTCCCTCGCCGAAGCGCGCGCAGCGTCCGCCTGGGCAAGAAGGGCATGTCGGGAGGCAGGGGTGAGGCAGCGCTGAACGCGCAGGGCGGAGGCAGCGGCAGCATCGCGCTCTGAAATGCGCTATTGCGGCGGTAACAGCTCACAGGGGCGCAAACAAGCAGCAGTGATAGCAGCTCCCTGCAGGCAAGTGCCAACGGCGCACCCACCTTTTGGTGCGCGTCGCGGGCAGTGAGGAAGGCGGCATCTGCGGCCGTCACCTGCTCGTGCACCTCCTCTGTCCACGCCACCAGGCTACCGTCTTCCTCGCTGGCAACGCGGGCCGCATGCTCCTGCTGCACCTCTGCCTGCACTGCGGCACGCGTCTTGGCGGCGGCGGCGCCGGCAGTGCCACCGCCGGGCGATGGGCTGCCTCCGCTGCCCTGCTGCAGCTCCGCACTAGTCTGCTGGTCCACGGCGGCAGCCAGCACCTCCATAGCGCCGCGGCCAGGCGACGGCAGCTTAGTCGGAGTCCTGGCGCAAAACCGAGACTCTCAGTAGCTGCTATAGGGTAGTATGAGTCGCATGCAGGGGCCCGAGCGGCGCGGAGAGGCCGGCAGCGCCAAGCGGCGAATGGCGCCGCGCACTGAGGGGCTTAGGGGCCCTGGGGTGGTTGTGCAGAGGTACTCGAGAGTCTGAAAATCAACTTACAACGCACAGTGGCGGCTGGAAGGCCCCCCGCCCTGCTGCCGCCACCGCTGCCAGCGCCGCATGATTATGGCGTCAGGAGCGCTCCCTCATTGTGCGCTTGCCCAGCTGGGCCTACATGCCGCTGCTGATTGCCAAAAGCTTATTGAGCCGGACGTATGTGCAGCTGTACGTCTGGTGGCACAGGGTGAGTTGTGGCCCACACATCGTGCCGCCGGGGGGACGTGCAGGCTAACAGCAGCTACATGTAGCTCGCGAAACAATTTTCTCCTGTTGTGAAGACTACCAATGGCTGCATTGCTCATCATACAATGCTGCTGCAGCATGCAACGGCGTGGGCAGCCTTGGTGTGTTCGAACAGCGGGGCGGCCAACCCCAGGAGAGGTGCAGCCAGAGGCAGGCCTCCGGGCTCTGCCAACGTCCATTCTGCGATAACCAAGTGAAGCCACAGACAGCAAGCGCGTGATCATGTGCTTATATCCTCAAGCTCATCAGATGTCTGCTTGCGTCGTGGCATGCCCTTGCTGCCCCCCACTGCCGGCACGCTGTGCCGGCACGCTGCCGCCGCTGCGCCCTCGGCGGTGGTCCTGGGCAGCGCCGAACCGCAGTGCGCCGGGCTCTTTGGCATTACTCAGGCGGCGTAATCAGGCAGGAGCTCAAGGCACGCACCGGTGCAGCAGAATGTCTGCCGAGGCAGCCGCCCGCCGCCCTCCCATGCCCTTTTGGCGCCGGCTGGGGCTCGCTAACCTTATGGATGCCTGCTAGCATAGCTCCGAGCTCATGTGCGCCTGCTCTGCGGTGGTCGTGGGCCGCCGCCGCCACCACGCCACAACGCCTGCACAGTAGTGGCCACATGGCCACATGTAGCCTGCCTCATCGTCACCACCCTGTTTCACGCGCGCAGCATACAGGACCTGCCTGACGAGTTGCTGGAGCACGTGTTTGTGCTCGCCGCCGGCAGTACTAGTGAGGCTTCTGCTTGCTGTGGGCTTGTGGCTGTGTTGTCGCCGCCTGACCAGCGCCATGCTGCTCCTACTTGTCGTGTCTAACCCTTCCCAGTCCCTGCTCCCATCCCGCCTCTGCAGCGCTGCCATTGTGGGTGTGAGCAAGCGCTGGTGGCGTGTGTGCTGGAACAGCAGGCAGCTGTGGCGCCAGCTCGCCATCTCTCAGCATGAGCCTCGCCGCCGCATGGCCGCCTTGGCTGACGCGGCTAATCTGACCCGAACAGAGCGGATGGAAGCGCGCAAAATCATACGGCAGGGAGCCGAACGCCAGCTGGGGCGGGTTGCCCACTTGGCAGAGACATTCACCGTGACGTATGACAAGAGTCGAGCTCCCTTTCCAACAGCTGCCGCTTCCACTGAGCGGCGTGCTGTCGCTGCTCAGCCCGGAGAGCTTACAGGAGCTGCGTATCACTGCGACTTTAGTTGAGGAGAGGGAGTTGCAGCTGGCCCGCTTCACCCGCCTGACCAGCCTCACGATGCATACACATCATGGCGGCACTGGCGACTATGCTTTTGTGCGGCAGCTGCCCAGGCTGCAGCACCTGGCCCTGCAGGACATCGCAATGGACGAGCAGCTGGTTGCCGACCTCCTTCCCCTGACGGGCCTGACCCGCCTGGTGAGTGTGCCGGGCATTAGGTGCCGCTGAGTATTGCGAGCAGTGAATCCCGAGTGCAGCTGTACGGGCTTGCAGTGTGCTGCAGCGCTGCACCCTTGGCAATGCCGCTGCTGTGCCTTCCTGCAGGAGTTGAGGGCAGACTATATGCCCGACCTACTGGGAGGTAGCTTGCAGCAGCTGCACCATTCCTCAGTCACTGGTCTATATTCACGGAGCGGCTGGCTGTCTATATACGCCATCCAGCTGCCTGCCCCTGCCAGCTTGGCAGCGCTGCGGTCCTACAGCTTCGCCGCAATCCTGCAGGCAAGCTAGCTGGCATAGGCAAGGCTGCACGGTTCCCACTTGGGATCGATGTCCCCAAGTAGCATGCTGACTGGACTGCCTGCCCTGCTCCTTGCAGCTGGCAGGCTTTACCTTTCAGCAGCTAGCCTTCGATCCGCTGCCATGTGCGGCTGGTGCCCACAATGCTCAAGGCCGGCCTGCTGCTGCTCGGCCAGGCAGCTTGCTCGTAGGCGGCCTTAATATGAGTATTGCCCGCATGTTCGCCCGCACAAACGGCGGCCAGGTGCAGGGAGTGCCCGCGTAGCATCCGCCGTCGCTGAACAGCCTTCTTGCAGCCGCTCTGCCGCCACGCTTCTACCTGCGGCAGCTGGAGCTGCGCGACTGCTGCTTGGATGCTGTATCTCTCCGGCAGCTGCCTGTGCTCTCCAGCTTACAGCGGCTGGATGTGAAGGGGTGCTGGACCGCCGATGGCATGGACGAGGCCCTGCGGGCGCTGGTGCAGGCGCCTGCACTCACCAGCCTACATCTGCAGGATGGTTACCGCTGTTGTAGAGTGCCATCGTCAGATTTCCATCCGGGAACCTGGCCGGCCTACCTGCTGGCCCACCCCTCCCTGCGCTCCGTCACCCTGCTCAGCAGCAGCGGTGCTAAGTGGGACACCGAGCAAGCGCTGCTGCCCAGCACTGCTGCGGCCCAGACAGGTGGGCTGCTGCTGCTCCATTGCTCTGGTGCTGCTTGTTGCTGCATATTCAGTGCTAGCTGGCGGGCGCACAGCCCTTTTTAAGCAAGCCAGCAGTTTGCTACACCCAACAAACTGTCTTCCACGCCTCCTGCTTCTTTGCCTGCGTAAGGTCACCTTACTCCCCCCTCGTTCTGCCCTGCAGTGCTGGAGCATCTCACAACCGACGGCTTTACAACTGTGCCACCCCAGCTGGCGGCAGTGACGAGCCTACGCAGCTTGAGCTTTTGTGGAACCCCATTTCAGCTGACACCCAGTGCGCTTAACACGCTGCTGGCCCTGCCACGCCTCACCTCGCTCTCGCTGCCCAAGCTGTCTGCCTCTGGGCGGCGGATGGCGGAGCACCTGCGACAGGCCCTGCCCGGGCTGGCTGTCAAAGTATGCATTTAGCCAGCCACTGCGATTAACATCAACAAGATACATTAGGTGCGACGCATCCAACAGTGCCGTCACCCTTTGCACTGCGGTAGTTTGCTACCGTTTGTGTTTGTCACACGCTGTCCTTTCCCTTTGCTCCTTACAATCTTGCAGTCTTTCCCTTTGCCTCTGGCAGCATGTAACAGTATGGTTAACATCAACAAGCTGGGAAGTGCAGCAGGCAGCAGAAGTGCGACGCTGGGTACTGAGCAATGGATGCAAACACAGGGATAGACATGAGTGAATCGGGGCTACGAGGACACGGTATGGTGCACGGAAAGCTTGATACTTTGCTACAACGGCAGTGCTACAGACCTGCCACCTCCAGGACCCTTCCAGGCATCTGTTGCTGCATCATGACGATGTGTCTAGACTAGAAGAAATCCCAATGCTACAGCAGCATGTGATCAGCTGCGGAGCAATCGTCGCTGTCTGGGTTGGCTGTGGGCACTAACCGCCGCAGTCCTGGTTGGCTGGATCTCGGTAAACCGCCACACTCCGGCCCGGCTACTGGTATCAATCGTCACAGTCCAGTCAGCTGGCTACTGGCACACCCATGCTAAGAGTAAGCTGCCGCAGTCCGGCCTGGCTACTGGCACGGATCGCCGCAGTCCTTTGCTTAACGTTGGCTACTGGCATCAACCGCCGCAGTCCTTTGCTTAACGTTGGCTACTGGCATCAACCGCCGCAGTCCTTTGCTTAACGTTGGCTACTGGCACACCCCCATCATGCACATGCCTGACCCCCGGCCAAAACAGCTCCAGCCGCAGCTGCCTGCAGCGAGGGAATGGCAGGGGTTGCATGTGCCACCTCTGGTTAGCCTGAGCATTTGCGGGGCTGCGCTCAGCTGCACAGCACAAGACCAGGGTGCAGCAGGTGTGGCGGCTAGCAAACACGCAGCGGCGATCACAAACCTCCGGCCCCCAGCTGCATCTGGCCGCTCACCGCAGTTGCTCGAGTCCAGCAGGATGTTGGCGCACCTGGTGCCGCAGCGCCGCTGGCCTGCAGCAGGAGAGGGGCAAATTGCATTGAATGATGGCAGACAGCCAGCACGTTTCGGCATCGCAATGCAAAAAGAAGCGTGCAAGTGCTTTGCCGGCAGCAGGGGATTTCATGCGCACAGTGCACACGCCCTGCAGCGGCCGCTCTTGCAGCATGGAGCCAGACTTGCCTGCGCCGCACAGGCAGATGCCTCCCATGCACATCTCCCCGGAGCCGGGGAAGCACTGCGGAGGGAACACATGGCACAGCGGCCCTGTGAATAGCCAGTGCAACTGCACAGCCGGATCACTCGATTTGCTGCCTGTGCCACAGCCCCCTGCCAGCCTGCTCAAAGACGTCCCTGCCATGCCATGTCACCCCTCCCTCGCTGAAAAGTGAACCAACCCTCCTGTAGGAGCTAAATCACACTCACCTGGTTGGCGCAGAACCCACAGTTCATGGGATCCTTTGTGACATCGATGCACAGCCCGCCGCACATCTTGCCCGGTGCTGGGCAGTCGCCAGACGGGGCTGGGCTGGCGGGTGCGGGGCTGTCTTCCGGCGGCGGCGATGCGGGGCTGTCGGCTGGAGAGGCGGGGCTATCAGCTGGAGAGGCCGGCACATCAGCTGGGGAGGCGGGCGGGGAGGGGCTGTCTGCTGGCGGCAACGGTTCCGAGGAGGGCGGGGGTGCAGGGGTGCTGCCGTTGGCTGCCGAGGTGTTGAGGAAGCCGGAGCTCCAGGTGATGGCGGGGCCCTGCACAGGAGAGGTGGGCACAGCAGGATAGTACAAGTGGGCTGCTGTGCAATGGAGATGACATGGTAGAAAAGTGTTGCCTTTTGGCTGAGCACGCCTTGCGGAGAGCCAGCAGGGCACATACATGCCGAGGGCCGTTAACTGCCATCCGCGCTGCATGCACCAGCACCCTGAGCTCCCACAACGGAGGCATCAATGGCCCATCTTTCAAGGGTTTTACCTGCAGCATGATGTACGCATCGCGCCCCTCCTGCGGGTCGTAGCTGAGCAGGCACGTGCCCGCCAGCACGGTGCTGGGGTAGGCGTCGGTGGCGGGGTCGCACCATTCCAGCAGCTGGCAGCTGCGGAGAAGGGTTGGGGCATGAACAGTCAGCGATTTGGTTGGAAGGTGAGGTGGCGGTGGCGGGGTCGCACCACTCCAGCAGCTGGCACCTGCGAAGCAAAGCAGTGGTTGGTTCAGTTAACTTGGGGCATAGACAGTCAGTGGTTTGGTTGGAAGGTGAGGTGGCGGTGGCGGGGTCGCACCATTCCAGCAGCTGGCAGCTGCAGGGATAGGTAGAGCAAAAAGCAGCAGTTGGGTCAGGCGAGTCAGCAGTTGAGGCGTTTTGTGGAGGGGTCGCACCACTCCAGCAGCTGGCACCTGCAGGCATGCGTGTTGGGAGCGATGGTCAGAACTCATTTCAATCGGCTTGGCAAGAAAGGCGCTGGTGGCGGGGTCGCACCACTCCAGCAGCTGGCACCTGTTGAGAGGGGTCCGGGGAGTGATGGTCAGCAGCTGGTCAACAGGACGAGGTGCTCCCAGCCGCTGGCGCCTGCGCCCATGACAAATTCTGCAGCTACCCCTCCTCCAGCTGCCCAGCCCCACTTCCCCAACAACCGCCGCCTCACCCGCTGGTCTCGTTGGCGGGGCACAGTGCCCACTGCGTGCAGTTGGGCTGCTTGGAGCACTCGGTTGCACAGTCTGCCTCATCAACTGCCACCAGTGGTGGGCCCGCCAGGCTGGGGCCGCGGTACAAAGTGTTGTTCTCCCGAGTATACCGCAGCCAAATGCCGTCTGCAGTAGTTGAATCGCCACCCTGCAGCAGCGCCCGCCGGCAGCGGCTGCCTGCGACGGCACCTGCACCCCCGCCGCCTCCCAGCTGCAGCAGCGGGGCGGGCAGGCCCGCGCCTGCGCTGCCACTGTCGGCGCTGCGGCTGTGGGATGCCGAGGTGCGGCTGCTGGCACGCCCCAGCAGCTTGCGGCCGGAGGGTTCAGCCGCGGTGCTGCCTTGCTGTGCCTGCTGTGCCTGCTGGGGGCTCCATAGCCCGCCCATCCAGGCCACCGCCGGTCCCTTCATGATATAAGCAGCCACCCGCTGCTGCAGGCCTTCAACTGTGTCGCCAGTCAGCAGGCAGCTGAAGCCCGGCAGCAGCAGGGAGGTCGCCTCGCCCGCCGTGGTGTTGCAGTAGGACAGCGCGTCGCACTGCACATGGGCATGGCAGCGGGCATGGGCGGGGCTGCTGTCATGGCAGAGGCCGGGGATGGGACCGCGTTCAGTGGCAATCTTGCGAGGGGCCAAAGCACCCAATAGCATGGCACAGCATGAACGGCAACCACACACCACCTCCCACCCCTGCAGTGCCCCTCTCATCCTCCTCCAGCTTACCCCTACCACCTCGGGGCACCAGCTCCAAAACAGACAGCCCTGTGCAGATCCGCACGCCTCGGCGCAGGCGGCATCCGAGTCTGCTGTGGCGGCAGAGATGAGCACGGGACCGCGCAGCAGCGTGTTTTCCGCCCGAGAAAAGCTGCTCCAGACGTCGCCAGACGCGCTGGGGTCGGAAAGGTCGCGAGTGGACAGGCCTGCAGGGGGAGCAGAAGCGAGGAAGCGAGCTGAGGCAAGTGAGCGGCGGCAGGCGGCGGCGGCGGCACTGGCGGCGGCGGCCCTCCGGTTGGCGCCTCAGCACCCCACAGACGCGGTGTGTAGTGTCTCACGGTCGTTCTGAGCGAGCGCGGGCAGCAGCAGCGCCAGCGCGAGCGAGACGGCCAGTGGCGCGGCGTTGCCGAGGCTGCGCGGCATGGCTTCACTCGATCTGTGCCTCAGTGGGCTGGGGATCGCTGATGAAGCGGAATCTCCCGCGACGACCAGCCGCGTTGAGAGGTGCCTTGAAGTTCATCTCGCCGCCGCTGTGTGTGGTCCAGGATGAATCGCCCGCCGGGGGCCAGCAGATACCCCAGTGCTGATTGAGCTAGCCAGCCTTGAAGGGCATGATCAACTTGCCCTGAATGTCCTGTTAGCTATTGAAGTTGGTTAGTTTGCATCATGTGAAACGCAGGTGGTTCATGCCGCGGCTGCTCGCGACGCCGCTGCTGCCGCCGCCGCCGCCTGCCTGCAGCATAGGCTGGAGCGGAGTGCGCGCAGGCCTGGTCACTGTCAGGAAAGCCTTGCTGTTTGTACTGTGGTGTAATTTGCTTCTTGTAGGTGTACTTGGGTTTGTGATCGCTTAACGATCAGCGCAATGCAGTGCGCTGAGCAGCAATGCCATGCGGAGGCGGCATGAGCGGCGGCATGAGCGGCACACTGCCATGCCAGCGTGCGACAGCGAGAGCTGAGCACCACATGCTGGGAACTTATTTGAGGCCGGCAAGCGCATCTTTGCATAAAAATGCTGCACATGGGAGAGCCAGTGCGCTGCTGAATGGTTCATGA